>CENJ01106213.1_pt1 | contig 90498 bp, 79 predicted proteins | sample 356161 | NCBI WGS metagenome assembly CENJ01 (sample SAMEA2619531, study PRJEB7988) | marine metagenome | biome: marine biome (ENVO:00000447); feature: surface water layer (ENVO:00002042); material: "saline water (ENVO:00002010), including plankton (ENVO:xxxxxxxx)" | depth 5 m
ATATATATAATGTGTAAAATGAGTCAAAAAAAATATAAAATTAAACTTGACACACACCGTTTTCAGCGGTTAGGTTTATTGTACACGTTCTTGGGGTGATGCGGGTAGGACTTTGCTATCTATCCGTCCAAAGGAGAAAAAAATAAACTAAATAGTTGTTTTTTCACTCGGTGCACAAGAATTTTGAAAAAATTTGATTAATGTAAACTGGAGGCAGTAAAATGAGAAAAATCTCAAAAATAATCGTTCTCTCTTTAGTTATGTCATTTGCGTTTTCGCAAACAGCAGGTAAACTAAGAGGTGTTGTTACATCATCAGATGGGCAACCACTTGCAGGTGCTAACGTTATAGTCGATGGAACCACAAAAGGTGCCGCTACTGATGGCGAAGGTAAATATACGATACTAAATGTTGAAGCTGGTACATATAGTGTTACAGCCTCGTACATTGGATATCAAAGCAGTACTGAATCTAATGTTTCTGTTAAAGTAGATTTGACAACTCCGCTGGATTTTTCAATGCAAACTTCTGCTGTTGAAGGTGAAGCTGTAACTATTGTAGGTGAAAAAAGATTGATTGAGAAAAGTGCTACAAACTCAGTTCGTAGTATTGGAGATCAAGAAATTCGTAATTCTGCTTCTAGAAGTGTTGTTGGTGTCCTTGACCTACAGCCAGGTGTAAATATTACTAATGGAAGAATTTCTGTTCGAGGTAGTAGAGCTGAAGAGGTAGCATACACGCTTGATGGAGCTTCAATTACAGATGTAATAAATACTGGTTTTGAATTTTCTGCAATTCCTGAAGCACTTGCTGAAATCTCTGTTGAGGCTGGTGGTTATGGAGCTCATATTGGTGGTGCAAACTCTGGTGTAATTAGACAAACACTTAAAACTGGTAGCAATAAAGTTAGCGGTGATGTGAGATTCGAGACTGGTGATTACGGGCTAACTGACCTTACAGCTACCGTAAATGTTCCAATTGGAGAAAATATTAAAACATTTGTTGCGCTTAGTAATAGACATGTTGATGATTGGGATCCTACTTATTACACAGACTTTTCTGTCGCTGGTGGTGCAAACCTAGAATCAACTGTGGGTGGATCTACACCTGATGGTGATTCTGTTGCGATTAATTTTAACTCAGGTGGTAAAGATGGTATTACGCACAGAGCTAAAGATGATTTAAAGATAAATGCAACAGTTGTAGCAGATTTAGGTCCATTAAATCTCAGATTTTCAAGCGTTATTGATAATCAATCTAGAGAGTTTAATAGTCTTCCTATCTACAATATGTTTAACACTGAACGATTAACTGAAGGAGATCGTAAACTTAGCATGATAAATCTTCGTGCTAATTATTTCCTTAATCCAAACATGTTGGTATCTGCTGGCTTATTTACGTTAAATCGCAGCTATGAGTATTATGATGGTGCATTTGGTAGTGGTGATTTCTCAAAAGCTCTAGGCTATTATGATTCAACAAGTGTTGCTGCTCAAGGTATTGATGCATCTTACTGGGCAGGTGGGAACACTAATTTTGCAACTCCTGGTGCAACTTACACATCTCCTGGAGATTATTATGTTGCTAATTCTTTTGCTTTTGCTAGGCCTGGTGATGTGACAACTGGTTGGGGAATGAGTCAACGTAATTCTATCGGTTTTGATGCTGGTTTAACCTGGCAAAGAGGAGATCATGAGATTCGTGCTGGCTTTGATTATAAGAAATATACATATCGTGCGTATCAGTTAAGTACAAGTGCAATGTATAACTTGAACAAAGCGATTGCTGATGGTGATTTCACTAGAGAAGAAGTTGTTAGTGGTAATAATGAAGCGGTTACAACTGCTTTATCTCTTTATAATAGGAATGGTCAAATTGGCTATGATGACTATGGTAATGAGATTGATGATGATTGGGATGGCCCAAGAGAGCCGACAGTTACTTCAATTTATGTTAATGATAAATTTGAGTCTGGTGACTTAGTTGTTAGCGCTGGTGTGCGTATAGATAATTTTATGATGGATGATTGGAAAATGAAGGATCCTGCTAATCCAGGTTGGGATCAATCTAATCAAGGTATTTTACCAGATGAATTTGAGGAGTCAGAAACAAAGAGTGTGCTTCAGCCACGTCTTGGTTTAGCCTTCCCGGTTTCTGATGAGGTTGTTTTCCACTTGCAGTATGGTAAATTTGCTCAAATGCCCGAGCTTGATCTGCCTTATGCGTCTACTAGATACATGCATTTAGTTTGGGGCGGTCAAAACTATACTCCTGATCCAATGGGATTTGATCTCGATCCAATTGAGACAACTCAGTATGAGGTAGGAATGAGCTATCAGATTTTGCCTTCTGCAGCTATTGATGTTACAGCTTTTGCTAAGAATACAACTGGACAGGTTGTCATTGGCAAGAATGAGGAAGTTGACATCAGTAATGAGCAGGGTGTAGCGCAAGATGCTTTTTACTACAAGAACGGAGACTTTACTACTGTAAATGGTTTTGAGTTTACTTTGAGAACTCGTAGAGTAAGCAGACTACAGACGTTTGCTTCTTATTCTTGGTCAGATGCTAGAGGAATCAACTCTGATCCTAATACTGGTGCTGGTAATATAGCTCAGGATCTATTAAGTCCTCCGCCACTAATGATTTCACCGCTTTACTATCACAATAAGCATCGTGGTGCGGTTGCATTAGATTATAGGTATGGTTCTGATGATGGTCCTCTAAGTGGTTTAGGTTTCAACCTAGAATATAAATTTAACAGTGGTCATCCGTTTACCTATAGTGATGGTGGAATGGGTCAGCGTGCTGCTGATGAGGGAGCATTGTTAGCTGATGCTCGTTCTCGTGAGCCACAGGAGTCTATTGGAGGGTCTACTACTCCTTGGCAGTATTACGCCAACCTTAAAGTAGATTACAATCTATCTCTAGGAGGCGTTGGTGTTACACTATTTGCTTACGTAAGCAATTTATTTGACACAAAAAATGTGATTAATGTCTATTCTAGATCTGGTAATGCATATGATGATGGATTTTTAACAGATCCGGCCTTAAGTAATGAGATCGTTGCAGCTAACGGCCAAAACTATGTAGATCTATATCGTAATGTTAACCTTGAAAATAGGCAACATTATATGAGCGATTTTGGGCTAGATGTTTTTGCAACTCCTCAAATTGTTAAAATGGGTGTTGCTGTAAATTTCTAATCTACTGATTGGATAGACGATAATTAAAAATAAAGAAAAGGGTATTAGAACCATGAAAATGAAAAATCTAAAACTAATAGTTGCTAGTTGTATGTTTCTTGTTTCAGGCTTGTTTGCAAAAGAACTTGCCAATAGCAAGGCTGACACAAAAGCGACAAATAGAGTTATGGAAAACCAGAGTCCTGGTATTTCTGTATTAAACATTAACAATATTGCTTACTGGATAGGCAAGGACGGTGCATATACAACCGCTGGTAGTCCAAACGGTACAATGGCTGACTACCCAATTTTTACCGGAGGATTTATCTATTCTGATGGTATGCTTTGGGGTGCTAAGGTAAAAGGTGACGGTCAAGGTGACGAAGTTCGCGTTGGTGGTTCTACTTATTACCATGGTATGAAAGCTGGTAGAATTATTACCGATACAAATGGTAATGTTTTAGGTTCTGATGATCCTGCTAACAATCATGTCTGGCGTGTAAGAACAGATTGGGCTACTGCAGATCTTTCTGTTGATGCTGCAAACTTTTACGCTACTTCAGTTGGTGATGTCACTGCGGAGCAAATTGCTACAGTTAAAGGGCAGTATGAATATGATTATATGAATTGGCCTGCTGCTTGGGGAGCTCCATATCATGATGTTAATGGTGATGGTTCTTTTGATCCTGCTGTAGATGTTCCTGGGTATCCTGGTGCAGATCAGACAATGTGGACAATTGCAAATGATGTCCCAAAAATTGTTAATGCTGCAGGTGATAGTATTGGTTATGAATCAACTGCTCCTAGTTTGTATGGTGCAGACCCGATAGGTATTGAGCTTCAAATTACTATTTGGGGATATGCTTTTGGTGCTAGTGATCCACTAGGTAATAACATTTTTAAAGCAGCTAAGATGAAATATATGGGTCTTCCAGGAACTCCTGAAGGTGCCATGCTTGATTCTTTGTATTTTACTCAGTGGTCAGATCCAGACTTAGGAACTTTCACTGACGACTATGTTGGTTGTGATGTTGATCTTTCTTTTGGTTACGTGTACAATGGTAACAGATTAGATGGTGTATTTAATGGTATTTTCAACTTGCCGGTACCTGCAGGTGGTTATGATTTCTTGCAGGGTCCTCCAGATAATATGGATATTGATGGAGACGGCGACACTGAAGAATACTTAGGTATGACCTCATTTACATATTTTGGTGCTGGTTCAGCGATTAGTGACCCAGATCTATCATCGTATGCTGGTTCATTACAGTTTTTTAATTTAATGGAAGGTTTCCTTCCGCGTCCAGAGTATCCAACTCAGATTCCTTTTACTGATCCTTCAACTGGGTTAGAAACAAAGTTTGCATTATCTGGTGATCCGACTAGCGGTTCTGGTTGGATTGATGGTGTTCAGCTTCCTCCTGGAGATAGAAGAATGGTCATGGCAAGTGGTCCATTTAGATTAAACCTTGGTGAACAGGCTGATGTTGTTCTAGGTATTGCTGGTGGTATGGGACTTGATAATGTGTCATCAGTTTCTGTTGCAAAATTTCATGATCTTTATGGTCAATATGCCTATGATCAAGATTTTGAACTACCTAGTGCTCCTTCATCTCCTTCTGTAGTTGGTTTAGAGATGGATGGTAAGGTAGGTCTTGATTGGGGTTCAGATGCAAATTCTGTTTCGTCTACTGAAGAGACAGTAAGTGCAGGCTTCGAGTTTGAAGGGTATGTTGTTTATCAGCTTCCCTCTGCTAGCTCTCCTTTAAGTGAAGGTGTCAAAGTTGCAACTTTTGATAAGGTAAACTTGGTTCAAAATATTTTAGATCCTTCAATTGATCCTATTACTGGATTAGTTGTAGATGCTGCAAAGCAGACAGGTACGGATGCAGGGGTTCAAAGATACTTTGAAACAGATTATGACGAAGTTCGTGGTCGTCCAATGTCAAATGGAGTGACTTATCATTTTGCTGTTACAGCATACAGTTTCTTACCTGAAAATGAAGGAAGTCCTTTTAAAACTCTTGAATCTGGTGAGACTAGGGTGGCTGTTACTCCACATAGCCCAAATCCTGGCGTTACTGTTAATCAAGAAATGAGTTCAATGGTAGATGTTACTCATAATGGTACTGCAAATGCTTATGTAGATGTTAAGGTTGTAAACCCATCTAAATTAACAGGTGATACTTATAATGTTTCGTTTTCTGAACAAGCTTATTGGATTGGAGCTGATGGTACTTGGACCACTGATGATCCAAATGCTGCTAAGGTTGGAGATGTTTCTCCTTCATCAGTTTCTGGTGTATATTTAACAAATCCAGACCCATCAACTATTGATGTAGTGTTGAATGTTAGTGTAGTTTCTCCAGATTACAATTGTGTAGCTGGGGTTCATGTGACTTTTCCTGAGGGAACAGTAATAAATTCTGCCTCTGAAGTAAGTGGAATCGTTACTATGATCTCTGAGTCAGGTAATGAAGTAATGCTAGGTAGCACAACACAAGATGGAGCGGGTTTTTGTGGTGGTCAAGTATTGACTATCAATATTAATAAGCCTAGTAGTTTCCCAAGCGATTTAACTTTAGATTATGTCATGTATGATGATGCTTGGTCTCAGTTGTGGTGTCCAAGTAATTGTGAAACATGTGAAGCTTATGAAATTGGTGAAGCTTGTGATGGTTCAGTATACACAGTTGCTACAAATGCTGAGGGCTCTACTACAATAAGTGACTTAACTTATTATGTACAGATTGAAAAGCATTGGAGCTTAACAAATGTAACTACAAACACTGCACTGTTAGATAAGCAAACTTTTGTTAGTGGTAGTGATGTTATGGCTGGTAACAGTGTTGAGAACTCTTCTTTCTTAACATATAACAGTTCAGCTGCTCCAACTACTGAAGGTTTTCAGGTAATGGTAACAGGTGGCTATGCTGCTCCAAATGATGCTTTTGATAGAGAAGTGGTTGCTGATGCAGCAGCTGCAGAGCTTTATGGTGAGTCAATTTATGATATTGATTCTTACCTAGCGAATGGTTGGGCATCTTCTGCATTAGCTTATGATGCGATACCAGAGCCAAATGCTGTTTTAAGTGTAGATACACTTCAAAGAGATATTGAAGTACGTTTCACCGGTGAATATGATGAAAACAACTATGTTGAATTCACAGATGATGCTGGTGCAACTATTCAATACATTATGTGTGAACAAGATGCTGATGGTAATTGTATAGGTGGTTCATATGCATGGATGACAGGTGCCAGAGGTTATGATATTGCTACACATCCTGATCCAGAAAATCCTGGAGATGGAAGTAATTTTAGAATTTGGGTTCCTTTTGAAGTGTGGGATATGGAACATCCTGATGGACCACAACAGATCGATATAGATGTGTATGATAGAATTCAAAATACTGGTGCAGATGGTAATCCAGATGATCCAGGATTTATGTATTCTTTTAATCCATATAATCGTATGTATACACACTTCATTCATACAGCATACCAAGAAAGCGGTGACTATGTTTCCGGTAGAACAGGTGATCCAAATGGTTTCTTAACATGGAATGTTGTGTGGTGGGATACACAATTTAATAAAGGAGATGTAGTGGTCTTTAAATATGCTAACCCAATTCAGGTTGGTGTAGATCAGTTTTCATTCTCAACTATTGCAAACCAGACAGTTGCTTCTAATGACATATCTAGCGTAAGCGTTTATCCAAATCCTTACTACGGTACACATGAGTTAGAAAGCAGTCGTGCTGAAAAGTATGTTTCATTTAATCATCTTCCTGTAGAAGCCACTATTGATATTTATTCTTTAGGTGGTGTTTACGTAAGAAGTATAGAAAAAAATGATGCTAGCCAATTTGCACAATGGGATCTAAAAAACCAGTATGGTTATCCTGTTGCAAGTGGCTTATACGTAGCACGAATAAAATCCGGTGGTAATGAAAAAATCTTAAAGATAGCTCTTGTACAAGAAACACAAGTGCTTAAATACTATTAATAATCATTTAAACGGAGATAAAAATGAGAAAACATATTTTAATAAGTCTAATAGTAATAGCATTTAGTTCTTCTATTTTTGGGCAAAGCTCAAGAATGGGTTCAGCTTCTTCTACACAGCTATTAGTAGTTCCAAGTGCAAAATATCTTTCTGGTGGAGGAGCTGCTGCTTCTGCAACTGGAATGGATGCGGCATTTTGGAATCCTGCTGGGTTAGCAATGAGTGAGTCAGGAATTGATGCTATCTTTTCTAATCGTCAATATATAGATGATATTCAAAATAACTTTTTTGGATTGGCAACTAATATTGGTGAGTATAGAATGGCAGTGAATGTTAGAACATTTAACATTGGTGATATCAATGAAACCACTGTTTATTACCCAGATGGGACTGGTCAGGTTTTTACACCTAACTTTTCTATTCTTGGTGGTAGCGTTGCTAAAAAACTTTCAGACAACACAAGTGTTGGTTTAACTGCTAATTATGTTCGTGAGAGTTTTGGACGGGTTTCTGCTTCTGGTGTTGCTTATGACTTAGGTGTACAATACAAAGGTCTGCTTGGTAGAGAAGGCTTAAATGCTGGTTTCGTATTAAAAAACTTTGGTAGTCCAGTAAAGTACGATGGCCCAGGTTTAGGTGTATTTGCTGAGCCTTCAGAAGCTGATCGCCCAAGTGAATACTATAAACTAGATGCTGCTGCATTTGATTTACCATTTACGTTTGATATGGGAATAACTTATAATATCGCTGGAGTTGATCTAGGAGCTACTTATACAAGTAATTACTATGCAACAGATGAGTTAAAACTTAGTGTTGGTTATCAACTAGAAGGGCTAGGCTCTGTTGGTGTAGGAATACAATCCTCAGGTGCGGCTCAAGAAATTGATGATGCTGATGATTGGTATTCAAATCCATCTGATGGAGTTTCATTTGGAGCTTCTCTGGATATGTCAAGATTTGTTGGCATGAATATGAGCGTTGATTATTCAATGTTACCCATGGGTGATTTTGGAACTAACTCTGTACTTGCTTTAAGATTTGCGTTTTAATAACTAAAATAAATCTTACAATTTAAAAGGGCAGTATTAATACTGCCCTTTTTTTATTCTTTTTTATTTGCTAATTAGAAAAAATTTTAGACAGCATTTTATATAAAGCCTCATAAGCCATACCTTTACCTAAGTATATTTCTTCATTATCTCTTTGAAGTATTAATTCCCAATGCAAATGTGCTTCTTTTTTAGTCCCAAGTGTGCTTGGTCTTGTTCCAGAATTTCCTGTCTTACCAATTATTTGACCTGCTTCAATTTTTGCTCCACCGGTAATTTTTTTGTCTATATCTGAAAGGTGCGCATAAATAGAAATCGTTCTAAAACCAGGAATAAGGTTAAAACCATGATCTAGAAAAACAGCTTTCCCAAGGAGAACATTATTAAAAATATCTGAAGGAGTGTGTCCCACGATACCACATGCTTGTAGTAACTCTTCTCTGAACTTTGGTGGATACTCCTTGTAGTGGTGATCTGCTCTTATGACCACACCTGGAGCTACAGCTCTAATATTAGTACCCCAATTTGCAAAAAAATCAATTCCTCTATGAGTGCCATTTCTATATTTGCGCGGAGCATTAGGTAGTCTACTAGATCTTTTTGAAAGATTAATATTTTCGCAAGGAAGTAATAGTTTTAAATCTTTGACCCATTCAGGGTTAAATGAAGTGGAACCTATGGTTTTTAATGTATCTTTCTCAATTGTTCCTAAGGTATGGACTGGAGATGTATTTGGGTTTTCAAGTGTTTGGGATTTTAGCTCTATTGAGAAAAGAATTAATACTACAAATAATATATTTATCATTTTCTTTTTGCTATATGATCTATTGCAGATATTATTGTTTCTATTGGTTCCCCTGTAAATGATTCAATATTATCTCCTAAAATAATCGTATCCTTTTCCCTTGTTCCGAAATTGTATTTACTATCGAAATACACAGTTGCAGTAGGAAGGTTACAAACTTTAATAGTCTCTAGTAAGGTTTGGTTGTATTTTGCCCATGAGGTTGGTATAGCTACTAATCCTTTTGCTGAATTTCTATTTCGTTGTATAAAATTAATTGCAATGTATTCTTTATGAGTTTGTATTATTTTCAAGTTTATATCTTTATTTCTTACATGGAGACGAATAGCGCGATTTACTTTATCTAGAGTTAGTTTTTCGCCCGATTTAGAAGATTTTAAACCTAGCAGGTTTAAGTTTGGTCCATGTAAAATTAAAATTGTCATTTATCTAGTGCGATTATATTACCTAATATATATCCTATAATGATACCAACCAATAAAGCGAAGGTAACGGTTCTGCTTTTTGAGAGTTCATTTACATAACCTTTTTTTATTGCAATAGCTGATACAACCCATCCAAGGGCATTTAAAAAATAAAAAACAGGTATTGAAATGACTTTTAGTATGAAAGGGCCAAAAAATGGAATTATAGCAATTAATGAAGTAATGCCTGCAAATATTTGAGTAAATACCCCCAGTGCTAGTGTCGCAAGAATTATAATCCTCTCATTTATACCATACTGTTTCCCATATGAAAAAGCTAGATATATCATAGTAAATAAAATTATCCAAAGAACAATTTTCCATTTAAGGTTTGATATTATTTTAAGATTGCTCATTTAAAACGCAGAATTATTTTTTCCATGTAAATTTGTCCGCTAGTCCTCCGATACCGACTATTAGAATATATATAGGTTGAGTTAAATTCCACACAACGTATGAAAAGAATGAGAGTCTTGTCAAAAATAACTTTGATCCTATGTTTAGCACTAATAATTCAAGTAGAAATTTTACAACTATAAGAATTACAAATGTATTTAATGAAAATAGTAGCGATATAAGAATGTTTATGTTTACTAAAAAGGCAGAGGTTAAAAACAAAAAAAACAAAGGGCTTGTAAATAAAGTTAATTTTGAATTAGATGACCATCTTATTCTCTGATTTATATAAGATGGCAATGAATTTTTTGGTAGTGTTGTAACGAAGCTATTTTTGTCATAATTAAATTTTGCCCCTTTTATTTTTGAAATCTTTTGTACAATGTACATATCATCACCAGATTCTCTGTGTTTCACTTCTTCAAAGCCACCTATATCAAAGAAGTCTTCCTTTTTGTAGCCAAGGTTTTGCCCAGATCCTGAGCAAACTATCCCATTTGTTAATAGACCGCCATTTGCTGCCATAATTCCTAAAAAATCTATTTTCTGTATTTCATGAATTAAACTATTCTGCACTGATACCTTAGAATACCCTATTATTACTTTATCTGTTTGATTAACTAAAGATGCCATTGATATCGCCCAATCCCTAGAGACTCTGCAGTCGGCATCAGTGGTTAGAATTATTTCTCCTTTAGAATCATTTATAGCATTTTCCAGAGCATATTTTTTAGGGGCCACCTCAGTTTTTTTAATTATATGGATTGCTTTGATAAATTTGTATTTATTAGAATACTCATTAATTATTTCTTCTGTTTTATCTACAGATCTATCATTCGCGATAATCACTTCAAATTTATTTTTATCTATTTTTTGATTTACTAGATCATCTAATAAACTAGGCAAGTTATCTTCCTCATTCCTCGCTGCAATGACTACGGTTGTAAAAGGCAGAGATTGTTCATATTTAGCTGATGTTCTTTCCCTAAATAGTAAACCGGAAACAATCATAACAATGAAGCAGTAATATGAACCTGCTCCAAACAATAAAAAAAGTTCCATTCTATATTTTTAAGAAAATACCAGCTATGAGAAAGTAAAATAATACGCCTAAGATATCGATGCTTGTTGTTACAAATGGTCCTGTAGCTATTGCAGGGTCAATATCTAGTTTTCTAAGTATTAATGGTATAATAGTGCCTACTGTTGCAGCAATAACCATTGACGCGCAAATACTAAGTCCAACTACAAACCCTAAATAATCTGGCGCATTTGTAAAAGTAAATTTTGCAAAGATTCCAAGTAGTATTCCATAGAGCGAGCCGAGTATCAACCCAACTTTAATTTCCTTGAAGATTAATTTAATTTCACCGCCTATGTTCACTCTCCCAGTAGCCATGCCACGTACTATGATTGTGGACGACTGCGTTGCAATATTCCCACCCATCCCTAGAATTACAGGAATAAATGCAGCTAACGCTACAATATTTGCTAGCATATTTTCAAATGCTCCAATTATAGAAGCTGCTCCAATTCCGCCAATCCAGCTAGCAAAAAGCCATGGCAATCTAGCTTTTGCATTTTCCCAGCTGGATTTTAAAAGTATTTCTCTATCTCTACCAGCACCCGCCATACGTAAAAAATCCTCAGTTGCCTCTTCTCTTATAACATCCACAACATCATCTACTGTTACTATACCTAATAATTTTGAATCGGAATCTAGAACTGGGACTGCTAAAAAATTATACTGCGCAACTATTCTTGCGACATCTTCTTGGTCCGTTTCTGGTCTGATAGAATGAATATTTTTTATCATGATGTCTTTTAATTTTGTCGATGAAGGGGTAGTCGTAAGAGCTCTAAGAGAAATTACTCCTACTAATCTATCATCGTCATCTGTAATGTATAGATAGAACACCATTTCAGCACCTTCTTGATCTTGAAGAGTTTTTATTGCCTCTCCTGCAGTTATGCTCTCATGTAAAGTAAATACATCGGTGTTCATTAAAGTCCCTGCACTGTCATCAGGATAACCCATGATTTCGGCAATTTCTTCTTGTTTATCAGCATTTAATAATTCAATTATTGACTGAGCTTTTTCATCGGCCAAAATATTTAAAATACCACTTTGATCATTAGTAGGTGCTTTTTTTATAATTGATGCTATTCTATCAAAGCTTTCGTTTTCTAATAATTCAATTACTAAAGCATCATCTAATTCCACAAGAAATTCTGCAGCATGTTCATTTTCCTTCATTAAAGAAAATATTTGGATTTGTTCTTCTGTTGAGAAATGTCTAAAAACTTCTGCAAGATCCGCCGGGTGAGTTTTGCCAGTAAGTTTAATTAAGTTTATTTTTGCATTTCTTCTTAAGAGCCTTCTATATGTATCTCTTAAAATATTTATTTCATGGTTGAACATTTCTTTGCGCATATTATGTATTTATTTGATTGATTTTATTTATGCTATAGTATGACAAGTAAATAGCAATAATGATAAAAACTGGAGAAACATAATTACCCCAAAGGTAAAAATTAATATTATATTCATCAGAGACAGTTAATATGAATGCCATTCCATTATTAATACTGTGTAAAATAATACTGGGTATCACAGACTTTGTTTTCCATGATAAAAACCCAAGAATTACTCCCAATAAATAAATTTGAATTGTCCAATATGGGTTAAAATGTATCATTGCAAAAAATAGGCTAGTAACCAGTACTGCTCTGGTAATATCTTTCCAATGATCCTCAAGATACTTTTGTAAAAAACCACGGAAAACTATTTCCTCCCCAATTGGAGCGATTACTACAACTGCAAGAAACAAAAATATTAAACCTAAGGTAGATTCAGGTTGCATAATTTTTCCTAAATCAATTATATAATCTGGTGTTGGGACAATTTGATGAATGACTCTATCTAGAGCATCAAATAAAATAATAATTCCCATACTAAATATTATAGAATTTATAATTGTATTAAATGAGACGGGTTTTATTCTAAATGATTCAGATATAGATTTTTTTTTAAAATTTAAATAATATATAGGAGGTAGTATTATGACTCCCTGACCAAGAAAAAATGATAGATAGAGGTATACTTTATCAGTTTGATTAGGCGTTGAAGAAAATATACTCATAATTATACCACCTACTAAAAATGCGGAAATAACTGATAATATTACAACGCCAATTACACCTCTAATTCCAGTTGGATTACTCATAAAAACAATACCTCTTATTACTGATTTAATCAGAACTTACGTTATTCATTTTTCATAAAAAAAACATGAATTATTCATAAGAAATTTAAAATATCTGTTGTTTCGTGAAATCAGTAAGACTATGTTAAGTTGCTTTCTATTGTTAAAAAATTTTAACCAGCACTATGAATGGGGCATCATCTAAAATGCCCCATTTTTTATTTTTGGGATAAGTAATTCATAAGTATTGACCCTGCCATAGCGACGTTCAATGATTCACCATGTCCAATTTTTTTTATGGAAATGAGCTTATTAATTTTTTTAATTATTTGATTATCAAAACCTTCAGATTCTCCTCCAAGGCACAATACAATTTTTTTGGATAGATCTATTTGCTCTACAGTGTTATTCGCATTTTGGTCTGCACCAACGATTAAGTAATTATTTTTTATAAACTCATCTACTTGTACTCCCTTGTGGATGTTTAGATATATATGAGCTCCCATTGCTGAACGGACTACTTTATTATTAAAGGTATCTGTGCAATCTTTTGATAAACCAATGTTTTTTATATTAAACCAAGCAGCACTCCTTAGAATGGTTCCTAGGTTACCTGGGTTTTTTATTTTATATAAAAAAAGCCATCTGCTAGAATTAAAATTTTTTTGTATTAATAAATTAATTTTACAGGTGGCTAATATTCCCGATGGCGTTTTTGTGCCTGATAGCTTTTTAAATGTATTGTCTTTAGCCAGAGAGATTTTTATTTTCTTTTTATTACATAGGTCTAATATAGAATCATAGTTTTTAATTTCTGATTTAGAGACTAATACCTCATTTATTAAATCACTTTTTAGCAAATATTCTTCGACTGATCTTTTGCCTTCAATTAAAAATAGTTTTTCAGCATCGCGCCCCTTTTTTGTTTTCAGAGATTTTATTTTCTTTACACTATTTAGGCTTAACATGATAAGAATTTCATTAAACTATTATTCAAAAGTAAATGAAAAATTCTGGCAAAGAACTTGGCCAAATCATCATTCCCCGGTAATTTTATCGAATTAAAAAGAACAATAATTATAGAATGAGTAAAAAACTTTCAAATATTGATAATGATATATCTGCTTGGTACACCGATGTGGTTACCAAGGCTGGATTAGCTGATTATGGTCCTGTTAAGGGCACAATGGTAATTAAGCCATATGGGTTTCAACTTTGGGATAATGTTAAAGATGTTTTTGATAAAATGATTAAAGACACCGGCCATACAAATGCTTATTTCCCTCTATTAATACCAAAATCTTTTCTTGCCAAGGAGGCAGAGCATGTAGACGGATTTGCAAAAGAATGTGCTGTAGTTACACATACGAGGTTAAAATCTGAAAATGATGAAATTATTGTAGATCCTGATTCTCGATTAGAGGAAGAGGTAATTATAAGGCCTACTTCAGAAACAGTAATATGGTCAATGTATAAAAAATGGATACAATCTTATAGAGATTTACCCATACTCATAAACCAATGGGCCAATGTTGTCAGGTGGGAAATGCGAACCCGACTTTTTTTAAGAACAACGGAGTTTTTATGGCAAGAAGGGCATACCGCACACAAAACCAAGGAAGAGGCGGAAAAAGAGACTTTAGATATTTTAGAATTATATAAGAAATTAGCTGAGGAGTACCTAGCAATTCCAGTCTATACTGGATTAAAAACTGATGCTGAAAAGTTTGCTGGGGCTGACAAAACATATTGTATCGAAGCAATGATGCTTGATAAAAAGGCTCTACAGGCTGGAACATCTCACAATTTAGGACAAAATTTTGCTAAAGCATTTGATGTTAAGTTTCAAACTGAAGATAATAATGAGGAATATGTTTGGGCAACTAGCTGGGGCATAAGTACTCGTCTTATTGGTGCTGTAATACTTGCACATGGAGATAAGAATGGATTAAGAATCCCTCCAAAAATTGCACCAATTCAAATAGTATTAATTCCGATCTTCAGGGATGAAAAACAAAGAAAAATCGTTGAAGATTATATTGACCCTATAACAAAAGAATTAAAACAAAATGAGATCCGCACCTTTATTGATTGGAGTGATTCTTCCCCAGGATATAAATTTAATGAGTGGGAATTAAAAGGAGTCCCTGCTCGGATTGAAATAGGGCCAAGAGATGTTGAATCAAACACAGTTATTATTGCTCGCAGAGATAATGGAGAAAAATTATCAAGCCCAAGGCATGATTTAACACAAAGTGTAAAAGATATTTTAGATCAGATACAAAATAATTTATATAATGAAGCGAAAGACTTTAGAGATAACAACACTCATAGTGTAAATACATATGGTGAGTTCAAAGATATTATCAAAAATGGTGGCTTTGTTCGTTGTGGCTGGGACGGTAAACAAGAGACTGAGTTAAAAATTAAAGAAGATACAAAGGCAACAATAAGATGCATTCCTTTTAATGAAAATCCGAATAACTTAACTTGCATTTTTTCTGGTAATAAGGCCATGCACGAAGTCATTTTTGCTAAATCTTATTAATTACATAATTTTGAAATGATCATCAATACTGATGCAATTGTATTGAAGACATTTTCCTACGGAGAAACTAGTTTGATATCTAGGTGTTTTACTAAAGATAAGGGGAAAATATCTTTTATAATAAAAGGAGCAAAGTCAAAAAAAAATCTTATCTCTCCTTATTTTCAGCCTCTCAGTTTTATTAATATTATTTATAAAGAAAATGAAAAAAGAGAACTTCAGATTGTATCTAAAGTATCTTTTGTGCAGATATGGACTCAAATATCATTATCTTTAAGAAAAATGTCTTTATCACAATCAATTTTAGAAATATCTGATTTTACACTAGAAAAGAATGATCCATACCCTGATTTATTTAGTATATTAATTAAAACTTTTCAAATTTTTGAAAGTGGAGATATTAATGAAAATATTTTATTTTGGAATTATGAGTGCAAAATTTTATCAGAAATGGGGTTTATGATAAACATGGAAGATAATTTTGATTCAGAATTAATAAGTTTAAAAACAAATAATAAAGTAATTAATACGATTCAACAACTAATCAATGGTAATATATCAGATATAGATTTTGATACAATTTCATTAGATAATAAAAAAAAGATTTCAAAATTTTTATATCAGAAATTATGTTTTTATTTTGATGGGTTTGAGAGATTAAAGTCATTTAGAGTAATTAAAGATATTTTTTACAAATAATAGCATGGCCTTTTATTAGAGATATTCTTTGTTATATAATATTATATTTAAAATGAAATATGAAATATAGATTACAATTTAATCCTGGTGAGGCTTCATATAAGCCCCAATTATTTACAGATGCTATTAAAATTTTAATATCTATTAATTTCATCATTTATGTTTTTCAATCACTAGCCGGTAAGGAAGACATTTTTTTTAGATTGTTTGGCCTAGTGCCAAATACTTTTCTTTCTGAATTAATGTTGTGGCAACCGTTCACATATATGTTTTTTCATGCGCCATTTTATTCTAGTATTGGTATTTCACACATACTTTTGAATATGTTAGGATTGTGGGTTTTTGGTCGAGAATTAGAGCAAGCATGGGGCAAGGAAAAATTTTTAAAATATTATTTTTTAACAGGAATTGGCTCTGGGCTTATAACATATATTTTTCAAATGGATTCAGGAAATCCAGTAATAGGAGCAAGTGGCGCTGTTTATGGTGTGTTACTAGCTTATGGCGTTTCCTACCCCAATAGAATGCTTTATATTTGGGGTTTAATCCCTGTCAGGTCAATGTGGTTAGTGATAATAATGGGGGCAATTGCTTTTTTTGGTTTGCTTGGTAAAGCAGATGGAATAAGTCATGTTACACATATATCTGGAATGCTAATTGGTTATGCTTTATTGAAAAATAAGTGGAAGTTATCTGATGTGTTATTTTCACTTAGAAAAAAAACAATTGAATTCCAAGTTCAGAGAAAAGAAGATCAAGAGTTAAAGAAGAAAATAATTAATCGAGATGTTGATATAATTTTAGAAAAAATAAAAAATGTTGGTTTTAGTGGATTATCCGATGAAGAGCAAAGTAAATTATATGAAGCAAGTAAGAAGATGTCTAAAGATGGTGATAGGGATTAATTTTTCAAATGTAAAAATATTAGTGTTAATATGAAATCACAATTTGATTTTGGGACAATAATTGGTCTTGTAGCTGGGCTCCTTTGTATTTTCGTTTCAATGATATGGCCTGAGGTTGATCGAGGTGATATTGTTTTATCTACAGGAGATTCTTGGCGCTTTGAGCAATTGATATGGTTCTATCAACCGCAATCAGTTTTTATTGTACTAGGTGGAGTAATATCGGCGACGCTAGTTAATTACCCAATCAAAGCTGTAATTAATATGGGTAATGTGTTTAAAAATGTAGTTTTATCTGAAAAATTTGATTTTACTGGCACGATAGATAAAATTGTAGTCCTTGCTGAAAAGTCGCGAAAGGATGGTTTGCTGTCTTTAGAGGCAGGATTAAAAGACATTGAAAGTGTTTTTTTAAGAAATGGTATAGAGTTGGCTATAAATGAGCGTGATAGTAACAGACTGAGGACTTTTCTTACGATGGATTTAAATAATATTTCTACTCGTCACATTGGAGCTCAAGAAATTATATTGTATATGGCAGCATATGCACCTGCCTTTGGTATGTTAGGAACTGTCCTAGGGTTAATAATCATGATGAATAAATTCCAAATGTCTGGCGAGACTTCTTCAATTGATTTTAATGTTGCTGATCAGTTTTCGGCGCTTTTAGTTGGGATGGGTACGGCATTAATAACGACTTTTTATGGTGTGTTTTTAGCTAACATGGTATTCTTACCAATTGCAGGAAAATTAAAAAGAAGGTCAGAAAATGAAATTATGCTCAAGAGTATTGTCCTGGAGGGTATTATCAGTATTCATGGCAGGGAACATCCTATTTTGATTAAAGAAAAATTAATGACCTTTGTAGCAATGTCAGAAAGAAATGCTCTTGAAGAAAAAGAGAAATAAAATTGCAAAGAAAATCCATATCGCAGGAAGAAGCCAGAGCTAAAACTACAGCCTGGGCTTTGACCTTTGCAGATCTAACAACACTGCTTCTGACTTTTTTTGTATTACTACTAGTAATTTTAAATGATGCAGAGGCTCATGTTGATAGATTAGTTAATATTATTTTAGATGAGACTGAGAGAGAACTAAAACCGCTTCAACAAAATAATTTAGTTGAAATTGAAAGGGTTACCAAAGGAATAAAAATTACCCTTACTGGATCTAAACTTTTTAAATCTTTATCAGCTGATCTAAATCCAGAAGCAGACCCGATTTTAGTCCAAATTGGGGGTTTAATACGGACATCAACCTTGATGAACATATACAAACAGAAACGATGGTTACCATTATTAAATAGAATTAGTGATGCAAATGATACTTTAAACATTGAAATAAGAGCTGAAGGACATACTGATGATAAGCCAATTCCTATGAATTCAAAGTTTAGAAATAATTGGGAGCTTAGCTCAGCTCGTGCTCTAAATTTAGTTCAAAGACTCAGTGAGCTCGCTGAAATGGATCAGCACTATTTTTCTGCCTTAGGATATGGTGAATTTCGTCCTAAGATAACCATCAACAATATTAAAAACAGATCCGAGCTCGAAGAGGCAAGAGCGCAAAATAGGCGAGTTGAAATATATTTTGATGCTTTTATAAGATCTAAAAATGAAAGTATTGATAATATTTAGAATATATTTTTTTATTTTTTCATTCTGCTTATATAGTAGTGTATTTTCCCAAAATAAAGATTACATTAATAATAATTTAACTCAGGATTGGATTTTTGGCGACGGTCCTGAACCAAAGTGGGTTATTGAACTTTTACATGGAGCCTATCAAAATGTAAAAGAAGATAATAGTTATATATTAAAAGTCCCAGTTACTGGATCTGGAATTAAATATTCTGCATCAGTTGACGGGAATGCTGACATTAAGCAGGACGGTGATTACCTTATAATTTCTCCTTTTGAAAATTTCAACGGCACAATATTAGTTAACCTTAGCCTTGATATGAGTTTTATACTCAATGTTCAATCTGTAAATGATAAACCTATATTATCAAGTATTCCCGATCAAGAAATAAATGAAGATGAAGTTTTTAATATAAAGTTGATGGCAAAAGATGCTGAGGTAGATGATCTTACTTATGGCGCTACAACAGATGATAATGCAAGAATTAAGATTATTGATAATAATTTGACTGTTATACCACTTCCAAATTTTTATGGTCCAATTAATATTAGCCTAGCTGTATCTGATGGTAAAACCACAGATGAATCTAGTTTCATACTAAATGTAAAACCAATAAATGATGCCCCTGTAATAGAATCTATTTTTTCTAAAACTGAAATAAAAAGAAATCAAGTAGATCTTATGATAGATGGATTGGATATAGATGGTGATAATTTAATTTATTCTGTTGCAGGTGATGGAGGAGCAGATTTTGATATCAAAAGTAATAAAGTGACAGTAATTCCTAGGGATAATTACAAAGGGTCCACTCCTATTACAATAACAACTTCCGATGGTAAAAGTAGCATAGACACAAGTTTTACATTAATTAATCCTATTCCAGGATTATCTGCATTCGCACCACAGTCAATGTTAGAGGATGAAGTTCTTTCAATAATTTTAAACATGAAGGATGTAGAATCAGATTCTTTCAGATATAATATAAAAAAAATTGATAATGCAAATATTGAAATTAATGATAACCAACTTAGTATTTTCCCTGATAAAGATTACTATGGCAACCTTACTCTGGACTTAAATATATCAGATAATAAAGATTCTACAGATTTCAGTTTTAATATAAACGTGATTCCTCAGCCTGATACACCTATCGCTAATGCAGGAAAAGATATAATGATTAGCAATGGGTGTAATTCAAAAATTTTCTTAGATGGGAGTGGCTCTTTTGATCCAGATAGTGATATTTCTAGTTATAAATGGACGCTACTAGAGAGTAATAAGGTAATTTTAAATAGTGTGAAAGGTTATTACAATTTTGAAAAACATGATAAGGATATAAAACAAAAAATAATATTCACGGTTACCGATAATGAAGGATTATTTGGTCATGATACTCTTGATGTAAATATAATTAATGATAAAGCTCCTATCGCTAACGCAGGAGAAAATTTTATAGCACCATTTAATAAATATGTGAATTTAGATGGCTCTAAGTCAATAGATGGCGACAGTGATTTAAAGTATTTCTGGAGTATTATCTCAAATAATGCATCGTTTATAAAAGGCGAGGAAACTAGACAGTCTCCTAAGTTTAAATACCCATCAGAGATCAGTAATCCAATGGACTTTTTAATAACATTGAAAGTTCAAGATCATGAATCTTTTTGTTTTTCAATGGATACAGTTATGGTAACATGCCTACCTAATGTAGACATGGCAGACAGTACGGTGAAATATGAAATTATCAAAGCTGATAAAAAAGATAAAAAAGTATATGTTGATTTAAATATAACCAATAAACAATTATGGCCGTTTGATTTTGCAGCATTTACTCTAGTTTCTGTAAAAGATGAGAGAAATAAATTAGGTCAAATTGACCCTTATAAAGGGAAAAACACAGTTAAATATGGTATTGAAAACGAGGAAAAAGTTAGAGTTGAATTAGTTTATGAATTTGATCAGTCTCCAAGAAAAATTAATATAATTTGCAAATCAACAATGGCTTTAAATGCTGATTCTGTTCTATTTGTGCAAACATTTTAGTCGTTAGTTATCAATGACTTTGAATATTTTTTCTCCGGGTTTTACCATTTTATATTTCTCTCTAGCAATTTTCTCTATGTAATCCAAATCATTTTCAATTTTGTTTTTTTCATTTTTCAAAACTTCTTTTTCTTCTCTAAGCTGAGATATTTTTTTTTGAATTATTTTTCGTTCATTTTTAATATTATATAATTTTAAAAGTCCATGGTCACCAAAAATGAAAACTATGGCAAAACTAAAAAACAATAAAAAAACTATACCTTTATATAAGTGCTTTCGTGGGGCTAAGATAGATTTTGATTTATTAATTTTCCTTTTAGAGATTATTCTCCTCATACATTTTTACCTAGAACATCTATTGAGGCAATTGAAGCCTGGCTACCAAGATATTCTTCAATTCTAAGTAATTGATTGTATTTTGCTACTCTATCACTTCTAGATATTGACCCAGTTTTTATTTGTCCCATTCCCATGGCCACAGATAAATCAGCAATAAATGTGTCTTCCGTCTCGCCAGATCTATGAGAAATAACCGCTCCGTAATTCACTTTTTTTGCTAGCTCTACGGCTTGTATTGTTTCAGAAAGCGTTCCTATTTGATTTAATTTTATAAGAATTGAGTTCATTGATTTATTATCTATTGCTTTTTGGAGTCTTGTAATATTTGTAACGGTTAGATCATCCCCAACTATTTGAACATTTTGACCAAGATTTTCTGTAAGGATTCCCCATCCATCCCAATCATTTTCATCAAGGCCGTCTTCGATTGAAATAATTGGATATTTTTTAACTAACTCTTCTAAGTAGCTTATCATTTCTGAAGAGGAAAAAGCTTTATCTTCTGACATTAAACTATATTTACCATTTTCATATAATTCGCTGGCTGCAACATCTAATGCAAGGAAAACTTCTTCACCAGGATTGTAACCTGCTTTTTCTATTGATTTTAAAATTATTTCAATCGCCTCTTCGTTGGAACTAAGGTTAGGTGCAAAACCACCTTCATCGCCAACAGCAGTGTTAAGACTTTTTTTATGCAATTCAGATTTTAGTTTATGAAAAATTTCTGTTCCAATTCTTAGAGCTTCAGAAAAAGTTGATGCCCCAAAAGGGAATATCATAAATTCTTGAACATCTACTGTGTTATTTGCATGGCTACCGCCGTTTAAAATGTTCATCATCGGTACAGGCATTATGAAGTCATTAGTAACCCCTAGATGTTTATAGAGAGGAATATTGTTGGCTGCAGATGCTGCTCTAGCTGATGCTAGCGATACACCAAGAATAGCGTTTGCTCCCAATCTAGATTTGTTTTGTGTCCCATCTAAATCAATCATAATGTTATCTATATCGGCTTGATTATTAACATTAGTCCCAATGAGAGTTTTATTTATTTCATCATTTACATTGTTTACAGCATTTAAAACACCTTTACCATTATATCTACTTTTATTATTGTCTCTCAATTCAGCAGCTTCATATTCCCCAGTAGAAGCTCCTGATGGCACTGCAGCTCTACCAAAAACTCCATTTTCTAAAAAAACATCAACCTCAACTGTAGGGTTTCCTCTAGAGTCTAGTATCTCTCTTGCTGTAATATTTTTAATGTTTGTTTTCATCAATTAGTCCATATTTTTGTTGCTGTAAATTAGATTTGGCCAACTTTTAGAAACAAATAATATAAACTTGCAATTCATTGTAGGAACAATTAATCTGCTGTTCGGTTATAATAAAGCATGATAAAAATTAAAAAATTATCAAAAAATAATTATGCTACTTGGGACTCATTTGTCTTAGAGGCTAATAATGGGACATTATTTCATTTAAGAAGGTTTTTAAGCTATCACCCAGAGGATAGATTTAAAGATCATAGTGTTGAGATATACAAAAAGAATACTCTATTGTCTGTTTTTCCAGCTGCTGATATAATTATTAATGATAAAAAAATGCTGACCTCTCATCCAGGCTCATCTTATGGTTCATTTGTTTCAAAGGAGGAGCTTTCTATAAAAGATGCTATGGAAATGGTTTCTAAGTTGATTGACTATAGTAGTAAAGAGGGCTTTGATGGTATACAGTTAACAATTCCTCCCGGATTTCATTCTAATAGATTGTCAAACTATATAGAGTACTCTCTTTTAATTAATGGGTTTGATTATTTTAGAAGAGACGTTACAAGCATATTAACGATTGAAAGTAGCGAAGATAAAATTTTAAATAAAATTAAACCCTCTCATCAAAGAGCCTTGAGAAAATCGAAAAAATTAGGGGTTACGACGAAGCTTACTGAAAGAGTTGATGAATTTTTTTCAATGTTAAAAAATAATTTAAAAATTAGACATGGTGTTAATCCCACACATTCCCTTAAAGAATTAAAATCATTAATTAAATTATTTCCTGATTCTATTAATATCTACGGTGCTTTCTATGACGGGCAAATGATAGCTGGAGTATTAAATATTATTGTTAAGGAAGGTGTGGCTTTAGCTTTTTACATTAGCCATAAAGAAGATTTTCAAAAATTAAGACCCTTAAATCTTTTGTTTTTTGATATTTTTAAATGGAGCTTAAAAAATAATATTAAAGTATATGATTTTGGCACTTTTACTGATAAGGGAATTGCAAATATGGGACTTGGTAGGTTTAAAGAAAGTTTTGGCGCTAGTGGTGTTTTTAGAGATAGTTTTAAAATTTTATTTTAGAATATGTCATTAAAAATACTAGGTAAGGAGTCCCTGATATACGGGTTTGGGCATGTTGTCTCCAGATTAATCACTTTTTTATTATTGCCAATTTATACCCATACTTTTTCTCCAAAAGAATATGGGACTATTTCTTTAGCTTATGCATTTATGGGCTTTGCTTTAGTAGTGTATAAATATGGTATGGATACTGCATTAATGAAATTTTCTGTACAATCAGAAAATAGTGAAAGAAAATCATACATATCATCCATATACATATTACAATTTTGCACATCATTAATTTTTTCTGGTATTTTATTTTTATTAAAAGATATCATATCTGAAACTATTCTTGGTACAGCGGATAGTAGTTTAATGTCTGTAATATCTATTTTAATTTTTTTAGATAACTTATGGAACCATCATCTATTAATTTTAAGATCAGAGAATAAATCAACCGCTTTTATTTCATTTAATCTCCTTAATGTTGTAATAACAATGTTACTAAATGTAATTTTTGTTGTTAAATGGGAGCACGGTATTTATGGAGTTTTCTTTGCTAATTTAATTGCATCAGCTTCAGTTTTTATCCTTTCTGCTCCGGTCATTTTAAAAAGACTTTCATTCTCAAAAATCAATCTTGATATTTTCAAAAATGTAATAAAATTTGGAATACCATTTTTACCAGCAGGTTTATTGACAATGGTGATGGAGCTATCTAATAGATACATGCTAGAGATGATGAAAGGAGCAGAGGCTGTCGGTTTATTTTCTGCTGGCTATAAACTTGGTATATTTGCTTTGGTTTTGGTAATGGGTTTTAATATGGGCTGGACCCCCTATTTTTTAAGGCGAATAAAAGAGGATGGTTCAAAAGAAGATTTTTCCATTATAACTACACTATTTCTTGGGTTGATAGGATTTGTTATTTTCACAACCACAATTTGGATTTCAGATCTTATACGCATTAGCATAAATGGGAGCTACATTATTGGTAAGGAATTTTGGGTCGCTGAAAAAATTGTTCCCGTTGTATTATTTGGATATTTTTTCTTTGGTACATATGTATTACAACTTCCAGGTATTTATGCAAATAATATTACTAATTGGGTTCCAATATTTAGGGCAATAGGTGCCATCTCAAATATTTCATTTAACATCATTCTCATTCATCAATACGGTGTTATCGGCTCTGCATGGGCCACAGTACTATCTTTTTTTATCATGTCAGTAGCAGTATTTATAAAACTGAACAAAATCTTTAAAGTTAAATATAATTGGCTAGGGGTTCTGTTCCCGATATTATCTATGTTGATCTTATTGTTTGATATAAAAAATATGCTCTTACGATTCATGTTGCCTATTATATATATATTAGTTTGGTATTTAGTCATTGTAAATGATGATGAAAAAAAAGCAATAAGAGGGCTTTTTAGTTGGTAGCTGTAATATCGTGCTCTCATTTTCCAGATGATGAAAGAATTTATCATAGAGAGATAAGTGCGCTTCATGAAAAAAATTATGTTATAAAATATTTTACATTATCAGATCTAAAAACAAATTTAAGTCAGCCTGGGATTGACCATAAGAACTATGATTTATCAAAAGTTACTAGTGATGAATATTTAGAATGTGTTGAAAAAGATTTAATTAAAGAGCCTCCTAAGGTAGTCCATATTCATGAGCCTGAATTATTTCCAGTAGCTATAAAAATGAAAAAATTATTTAACACAAAAATTGTTTATGATGTCCATGAAGATTACATATCTATGATTGATACTTTTTCTAGGTTAACCTGGCCTCTTAAAACTATAAAGATTAAATATTGGAAATATAAAGAAAAGCAATTTCTAAAATATGTAGATGAGATATTCATTGCTAGTCCTACAATAGTTAATTCAGACTTTGCTTCTCAAGGTTTTAACCCAATATTATTAGAAAATTTTCCATTGAAAAAGTTTATAGAAAAAGTAGATTTTAATTCTAAAATAAAAAATTCTATAATATATCATGGTAATCTCGGGCCAGAAAGAGGGATATCTGATTTAATAAAAGCAATATCAATTGTAGTCAGTGAAATTCCAAATGCAAATTTATCTATTTATGGAAGTTATAGAATTTCTTCATACAAAGATGAATTAATGCAACTTATAAAATCTTTAGAATTAAAAAAAAATATTACAATTAATGACCACATAGAACATAAAGATATTTGGAGATATTTAAGGAAATATGAAATAGGTGTAATACCTTTCAGAAATAATTCTTTAACAAGCATAAATACTCCAACAAAATTATTTGAGTATATGGCTTGTGGATGCAAAATAGTCTCAGCTAGTTTGAAACCTGTTCTAAGATATGATATAAAGGGGGCAGATTTTTTTAATGCCGGAGATATAAATGGTTTAGCTAAGTCTATAATTACATCTTTAAAAAGTAAAAAACTAGATAGCTTGAATTATAATCAAAATAAGATCTTAAATACATATTGTTGGGAATTAAGTAAGAGTAAAATTACTGAGGTATATGAAAAAATTATAAAATGAAGATATTATATATTTCACCAGAAAATACAGTGGGGACAATGAATCTTTGGAAAGAGATTCATCAAAAAAATGGCAATGAATGTGAAGTTTTAACTATGTATAAAAGCTTAAATCAGTCTGAACCTGGTATTTGCTTAAATTTACCATTCATATCAAGTAAGCCAAATTATTTGACTGCTAGACATCAATATTATGAGATCTTTAGAGGTGGGTTGGGTGATTATCAAGAGCGTAACGGTTACCCACCTATTTGGGAGCCAAATTCATTATTAGAAAGAGCATATTTTAAGTTCAGAGATTGGATTTGGAGTTTTTATATTGAAAAAGCTATACGTGATTATAATTTATTTAATTATGATATTTATCATTTTGAATGGGGGTTAGATTTTTATCGGGATTGTCGTTTTGCAAAAGAACTCTCTAAAAGAAATAAGCCTATTATTTGCACTTATCATGGACAGGATATGCGAACAAGAGGAGTAATAAAGGAGCTAGATCAAATAAGTGATTTAAATTTAACTAGTGAGGTCGATTTACTTGCAAAACATCCAAGTATCGAGTATCTATTTTTACCTTATAATACAACACATTATGATATTAATAGAAGTATTTCTGATCCAATAAAAGTATGTCATAGCCCTACTAATAGATATTACAAAGGCAGTGAGGACATAATAAAAGTTTGTAATGAATTAGAGTGTGAAGGCGTAATTCAATTTTTGCTTATTGAAAAAAAAACGCAAGAAGAGGTAATTAGGATTAAAGAAACTTGCGATATTTACATAGATCAAATCCATAATCGTGGAGGGTGGGGTTATGGTATGAGCTCAATAGAGTCTCTTTCCATGGGTTTAGTTTGTATGACAGAAATGATTGATAAATACAGAAATTTTATACCAGATCATCCATTTATTGAGATAAATAAAAGTACTCTCAAAAAAAAAATAACCCAACTATCTAAAAACAAAGAAATTCTAATGCAGAAAAAAATAGAAAGTAAAGAATGGGTAAAAAAATATCATGACATTGAAAGTGTGTGTTCTTCTTTATACAACTATTATGAAAAAAATTCATGGATGAAATAAAAAAACACATAGATGTCATAATTCCATGCTACAATGTTGAAGAAACTATTGAAGAATGTATTAAAAGCCTTTGCAATCAATCTTTATCAAAAAATGAATATAGCTGTTATTTTATAAATGATTGTTCCAAGGATAGTACGGGGTCTATTCTAGACAAATATAAAAGTATAGAAAATATTAATGTATTTCATCATAAAAAAAATCAAGGTTTAGCCATGACTAGGAATAAAGGAATAAAAGCTGGTGAATCAAAGATGATAGCTTTTTTAGATGGGGATATGGTCGTAAAAAAAAACTGGCTGGAATCTTTTTTGCCTTATTTCAATGAAAGTATTGTGGCTGTGATGGGAGATAATATTGCGCCACAAAATACATCTTTAAATCCTGTTGAGAAATATTATTTTGGAAACCTGAGAGGTGCACGTAAATATAAGGATGGAGAAAGAATTCCTTTCCAATATATGCTTTTTGGGAATGCGATGTTAAAAAGAACAATATTGCAAGAATGTGGATATTTTGATGAGTCGATGAAAAAATATGGTGGTGAAGATACTGATTTATCTGCGAGAATATGGAATACATATCCAAGAGGTTTTGTTTTTTCAAAAAATTCAGATTCTGTTCATTATCATAGAAGAAATCTTAATGAATTTTGTAATTCGATGTATACATACGGTAAGTATAATCTTCCTTTATTAATAAATAAGCACCCTCATTATAAAAAAAAATTTGGAACAGATTGGATTTTTAGCTTCAAAGGTAAATTGTTATTTAGCTCACCACTAAAAATTTTAATTAACCTAGTTATAAAAATATATCCTTTTCAAATACTGATTAGATATATTGTAGCTGATGCTGTCATTAGAGGCGCTCGTTCTTCTGAAATATTTGGTTAATTTGAATTTAAAGCATGTTTTTAAAATATAAATATTGGAAATGCATTTAATATTAGTAAATTCTATTCTAGTAAAGGGATTGACCCTGGTAAAAACTACATACCATTGGACAATCATTTAACAATAAATAGGATAATCCTATTTTAATCTTAAAAACCAAACCAAGGAGGTATTGGCATGGCTGATGTAAATGCAACCGTACAAAATGCTGCAGCTGGAATTGTTGGCGTGATAAAAGCTCTTATCGTGCTTTTTGTTTTCGTTAACATTATTTATTCTACAGGATTCGATCCAATAGGTGGAATAGTAGACTTAGTAAATACATTTCTAGATGGCGGTTTCGCTGGTCTACTTGCTTTGCTAGTCTTTCTCTCGTTTCTAGGATAAATAATCAATTAGGCCAGGAGTTTATATTAATAAGCTTCTACACGCCTTTTGACAGGAGGAAAATATGCTCAAAGGTGGATTTGAAACCCTTAACGAGTGGCTTGGAATCGCAACTGATTTACTCAAGTCTCTAGTCGTTATTGGAATCGTTGTCGGTATCCTGTTTGATGACTTTTTCGGTGTGATTGAAGGCCTAGGACGAGTGATGGCGCAGTTTGGCGATGCAGGGCTGGCAGGACTATTAGCATTAATGATACTCGTTATGTGGTACGAAAAAAAGTAAATTGGCTTTTAAAGCCTTTAAATTGCACCTCGGTATAATCGAGGTGCAATTACTTTTTATATAATTTCATTTCATTGTGTATTGATACCATCAATATTCTCCCTTCAAAAATATAACTATTTATTTTACTAAAATTTTACTCTTTTATAATCATTATAGATTATAGTTCTTATCAATAAATGTTTTACATAATATTATGTAATGGTATTAATTAAAATAATTTCATTTATAATTTGTCTTTATACTGCTTTAATTGCGGATATAAAAGTAATAAACAATTCAGGATCTAAAAAGAGCTCTTACATAAAAACTTTAAAAGGCGAAAAAAAGATTTTTGCATCTACTAGAGATTTTGGCTCTTCCCTTTCATCTAGATTATATGAGAACGCAGAGCGTAAAAAATTAGTTTTATATATTTCAGGTAAAAGAATAAAAGTTTCTGCTGGGACAAGTTTTTTAATCATTGACGACAATCCATATCAAATGATTGATGCTGTTCAAGAATATAATGGTGACCTCTATGTTCCTGCAGAAAGTTTTTTTGACATCTTAAGAAAAGTTGCAATTCCAGGATTAAGATATGATAAGCGTAAAGAAGCACTAGAATTTGATGTTATTAGATACAATGTAAGATCTTTGGACATTGAAGAAAAATCTAATGGAACAATTATCAGAATTAATACTCAAAAATCTTTTTCTGATCGTGATATAAGCTCGTTCATAAACAAACATGGTTGGTTCTATTTAACTATTGTTGGTGGTATTATAGATACTTCAACTTTGAATAAGTCTATGACCAGAGGGATAATAAGAAAAGTTGAATCGGACCAGATTAATGAAACTGCTCAAATTGCATTAAAATTAAGAAAAGGTGTAATTAGTCATGAATGGTACCAGAGCCATGATCCAAATGAAATTGTGATAACTTTGAGAACTGCTTTAGCTGATGATACAAAACGCCTTAAAAATGCTAAAGAGAGGTGGTTGTTAGATACAATAGTACTAGATGCTGGGCATGGAGGGAAGGACCCCGGCGCAATTGGTAAATATGGGACTAAAGAAAAAGATGTTGTGCTAGATATAACCAAACGGGTTGGTAGAATGCTTGAAAAGAAAACAGGTATAAAAGTGGTATACACGAGGACAGAGGATATCTTTATCCCTCTTTGGAAGAGGACAGAAATAGCTAATGAATCTGGTGGTAAAATATTTATGAGTATCCATGTTAATGCTAGCACAAATAGAAGGATTAAGGGGTTTGAAACCTTTCTGCACTCTTGGGACAAAACAGGGACAGCAATAGATGTTGCAGCTAGGGAAAATGCAGTAATTAAATTTGAAGAAAAAAAAGTTAATTATGAGAAACTTTCTATGGAAAGAAAAATTACTGCAACAATGGCTAGCAGTATGTTTTTAAAAGAAAGCGAGAGTTTAGCTGCAATGATTCAGGAAGAGCTCGGTAGGACATTAACTGTTCCTAATAGGGGGGTTAAACAAGCAGGGTTTTATGTGTTATCTGGTGCTAGTATGCCTTGTGTTTTGTTTGAAGGTGGATTCATTTCAAACCCTTCTGAAGAAAAAAATCTAAAATCTCCTAGTTATAGAAAAAAAATTGCTGAAGGAATATTTAAAGCTATATTAAAATTTAAATCTTCTAGAGAAAAAATTTTAGCACAAGAATAATAATGGACAATAGACCTATAGGTGTCTTCGACTCTGGGCTTGGCGGGTTAACTGTAGTCAAAGCGATGAAAAAACTACTACCAAATGAGTCGATCTTATATTTTGGTGATACTGCACGTTTACCTTATGGCGTAAAAAGTAAAAAACTGGTAATAGAGTATTCTAATCAAATTGTAAAATTTTTAATTAAAAAAAATGCAAAAATGATTATTGTTGCTTGTAATACAGCAACTGCAATGGCATTAGAAGAATTAAAGTATAATTTTAAAGATACTCCGATAATTGGTGTGATTGAGCCCGGCTCAATTCAAGCTTCATTAGATTCAATAAACAAAAAGATAGGAGTTATTGGTACTGCTGCCACAATTAAATCAAGGGCATATAATTATGCTTTAAAAGCAATTGACAATAATATTAATGTTTTTTCAAAAGATTGTCCATTATTTGTCCCATTTGTTGAAGAGGGCATGGTTGAGGGTGAAGCAATTAATTTAATTGTAGCGCATTATCTTTCTAGTTTCAAGAATAATATAGACACTATTATACTCGGATGTACGCATTACCCTTTATTAGAACCTGTAATTAAAAAATATGTAAAAGACATTAAGTTAGTGGATTCAGCATCTGCAGTTGCAAAACATGCAAATATGATTTTAGACGAATGTAAAATAAAAAATGGATATAAAAAAAGAGGTTCATTAGACTGTTTTGTAACAGACTTGCCTAGACAATTTGAAAAACTTGGAAGAAATTTTTTAGGCGAGTCCATCAATGAGCCTCAATTAGTTGATGACTTTTAGTATAGATACAATATTAGAAGAGTTATATAGTCTTCAGAGGTTGGGTATAAAAGTAGGGTTAGAGCATACGGTACAATTATTAAATGAAATCGGTAACCCTCATAAAAAATTAAGACTAGTTCATGTTGCAGGTACTAATGGTAAAGGCAGTACGTGTTCAATTTTAACAAAAATTTTGATTGATCATGGGCTTAAAGTTGGTTTGTATACTTCCCCTCACCTTAAAAAATTCAATGAACGCATTAAAATAAATGACAGTCAAATTTCAGATGAATATATTGCTACCTTTTTTAACGAAAATAAAACGAAGATAAATGAAATAGAGGCTACATTTTTTGAAACGACAACAGCTCTTGCTTTCAATTATTTCAAAGATCAAGTAGTTGATTATGCAATCATTGAAACAGGGCTCGGTGGCAGGCTAGATTCAACTAATGTGATAATTCCTAAAGTTTGTGGAATCACTTCGATCTCTTTAGATCATACGGAAATTTTAGGTGATACAGTTGAAAAAATAGCTGTAGAAAAAGCTGGAATTATTAAGGAAGGTGTTCCAACATTCACCTTTGAGCAAAAACCAAGCGTGCTAGAAATTTTAAGAAAGGAAGCAGATAAAAAAAATTCTAATTTAGATATAACTGCAGAAAGTGAGATTGATGTCATAAAGTCAGTTAAAGATGGTACGCTCTTTAATTATTCTGGTTTAGAATTTGAACTACATTTGATTGGAGATCATCAAGTTAAAAACTGCGTATTAGCTATTAATATTTCTAAGAAATTGCTAGGTAGTTCATTTGATATTTCAAAAGTTAAAAAATCAGTTAAAACTATTAAATGGCCAGGAAGATTAGAGAAAATAAAAAACAAAAATATGTATTATGATGTTGCTCATAATGTTGAAGGAATAAGTGCGATGATTAAAACTATATCTAATTCTCATGCTGATAAAAAAGTTGTTGGACTTTTTTCTTTAAAAAGTGACAAAAATATCAAACCTATTTGTAACGTAATTAAAAATAATTTTGAAATAATAATACTTTGTCATGATAAAAGTGGTTATCTATTAAAAACTACAGTTTTAGAAAAAATATTGAATGAAAACAATATTAAGTGCTTTAGTGTTTCCTCTGTGAAAAAAGGCGTAGAGGCATTAGAGAAATACGATGACGATTATGTAAAAATTATTTTTGGTAGTCATTACATTGCTGAGGAAGTTTACACTGCAACAGGAAAACACTTTGACACAACAAACAATTAGTGTAATTTATATTATCTACCACAATCCCCGGTAGAGTTTTAACATACTAATTTTAATGAATTATTAGGGAATTATTTATGGATTTAAGCGAATTACAGGCTTTACGCATTCAGGAATTAGCAGAGATGGCTAAGTCATTGAGAATATCAGATGATATTTCTGGGTTGAATAAGCAAGAGCTTACGGTAAAGATTTTAGAAGCTCAGGCCGAAAAAGATGGCTCAGTTTTTGCAAAAGGTATTTTAGAGGTGATGCATGATGGGTATGGATTTTTAAGGTCTCCTGATTTTAACTATATGCCTGGTCCAGATGACATTTATGTAAGTCCTTCTCAAATAAAAAGATTTAGATTAAAAACTGGGCATAAGGTTTCTGGACAAATTAGACCTCCAAAGGCAAAAGAAAGGTTTTATGCTCTTTTAAGAGTTGAATTAGTCAATGACCATCCAGTAGAAAAATTAAAGGATTGTATTCTTTTCGAGAATTTCACACCTCTTTATCCAGAAAAAAGATTCGTTCTCGAAACTGATGAAAAGAATATATCTATGAGGATAATGGATCTTGTTTCACCAATTGGCATGGGACAAAGAGCATTGATTGTTGCTCAGCCTAAAACAGGCAAAACAGTATTGTTGCAAAAAATCGCTAATGCTATTAGTAAAAATCATCCTGAAACGAAAAGAATAGTATTACTTATCGATGAAAGACCAGAAGAGGTGACTGACATGAAGCGTAATGTAGATGCTGAAGTTGTCAGTTCTACTTTTGATGAACCTCCGGAAAGACATGTATCTGTATCTGATATGGTTCTTCAAAAAGCAAAAAGAATGGTTGAATTTGGAGAAGATGTGGTGATCCTTCTTGATAGTATTACTCGGTTAGGGAGAGCACATAATGCAGTCATTCCTCACAGTGGTAAAATTTTATCAGGTGGAGTTGATTTCAATGCATTAAAAAAACCTAAACAATTTTTAGGAGCTGCTAGAAATACAGAGGAAGGTGGTAGTTTAACGATTATTGCAACTGCATTAGTAGATACTGGTTCTAGAGCAGATGAGGTCATATTTGAAGAATTCAAAGGTACTGGTAATATGGAATTGGCATTAGATAGGCATTTAAGCGACAGAAGAATTTTCCCAGCTTTTGATATTATAAAATCAGGTACAAGGAAAGAAGAGTTACTGCTTAGTAGGAAAGAGTTAGGTAGAATGTGGATTCTTAGAAAGTTGGTAAATGATATGAAAGTTGATGAAGCAATTCAATTTCTAATTGATAGAATAAAGAGAACAAAATCTAATAATGAATTTTTAGATACGATGAGTCAATAACGATTTAATTTATTTTTATTACAATAATGGAAACAAATATATCTGAGTCTATATCTGCTCGTTTGGTTTCTGATAAACCTATTAAAAAAACACCCTACCAAGTAAAAGGTGTTTTCATGAAGCAGTTTTCCGATGAAAAAATAGTACCTTTTCTTGATGGCAAGTTAAGAAGTAAGTATTTATATCCGCGTGTTCAAGTTAAAATATTAGATGAACAAGTTTATATAGTTGGTATAAATGAGGGATTCGATCCAGTATTATCGTTTATTGATAAATTAGAGTATTTTAATTTTGGTGATATAACTGTTAAAATAGAAAAAATTGATGTTGAGCAAAATCAAAATCCTGTTTCATTAGTAGACAAATTGTTGCGGTACAAGTTTGTCACACCATGGGTTGCTCTAAATGCTGGATCAAGCAAAAAATTTAAAGGCATTGAAGAGGATAATAAGAATTTATTTTTAAATAAATTGCTTGGTCAGAATTTATTGTTTCTATCAAAAGAACTTGGTTTAAATACAGACTCCAAAATATATACGAAAGTAGAATTAGATAGTATGGATCCTCATAATCATGAGGAAAATGGTTGGAGGTCTTTTAATGGCGAATTTAGAACAAATTTTATGTTGCCAAATTTTATAGGTTTTGGCAATGGTATTACCAGAGGTTTTGGTTCTATTTTTAGTTTGAATCATCCAAACAATTTAGAATTTCAAAATTCTTCAAAAGAGTTGGGCGAGTACATAATCCAAGATATTAATGAGGATGATACCTCCATATCCATCGTTACAATAAATGATGCGCCAGTAATCAGTAATCGCAAAAAGAAAAAAAGAATTAAAAGTAAGAAAAAAGGGTTTTCTAAAAACTACAGGCCTCAAAAAAATAGGTTTAAGAGTAAAAATAACAACGTTAAAAAACAAGAAATTGACATTGATGATGAATCCCGTTTTAATTCGGAAGAGTATCATCAAAAGCAACACGATTTATGAGCATAGCAAAAAGAGTATCAAAAATTAACCCATCTTTCACTCTGCAGATGGCAACAAAAGCAGCAGACATGAGGTCAAGAGGAATTGATGTAATAAACTTTTCTGTTGGGGAACCCGATTTTAACACCCCAAAACATATACGAGATGCTGCAAAAAAAGCACTGGATGAGGGATATACAAAATATACTGCTGGACCTGGGATGCTTGAACTTAGAGAAGCAATTTGTGAAAAATTAAATAGAGAGAATGGTTTATCTTACGAGCCTAAAAATATTCTCGTGTCGAATGGAGAAAAACAAAGTCTATACAATGCCTGCCAGGCGATATTTAATCCGGATGAAAGTGTGATTGTTTTTTCACCATATTGGGTTTCATTTCCAGAATTTGTTAAAATGGCGGAAGCAGATCCCGTTCTTGTAGATACCATTCCTGATAAAAATTTTGAACCTGATTTTGATGATTTAAAATCAAAAATTAACTCATCTGTAAAAGGAGTAATTATTAATTCTCCATCAAATCCAACGGGTGGAGTGTGGCGTGATGAAGCAATCATAGAGCTATTAAAACTTGCAAAGGAGCATGGTTGGGTTGTTATTTCTGATGAGTGCTATGAAAGATTAGTTTATGATGGAATATTTACTAGCGCAGAGAGGCTAAATAAGACTCATAATATTGGAGCTACTGTTTTAACGTGTATGAGTTTATCAAAAACTTATGCTATGACTGGTTGGAGGATAGGCTATGCAGCTGGGCCTGAAGATATAATCAAAGCTATGTCAAAAATTCAGGGGCAAGCTACTTCATGTGCAAATTCAATTGGTCAAAAAGCAAGTATTGAAGCTTTGTTAGGAGACCAGCAGTGTGTAGAGGATATGAAAGGATCTTTCTTAAAAAGAAGAAATTTAATTGTGCAGCTACTGAATGAACTTCCCGGGGTAAAATGCCCTGTGCCTAATGGAGCTTTTTATGTATTTCCTGATTTTAGCTATTATTTAAATAGAGAAGCGAACGGTAAATTATTAAAAGATACTTTTGATATTTCAGAGTATATTCTCGACGCTGTTCAGGTTGTTACTGTTCCGGGAGATGGTTTTGGTTCATCGGGGCACATACGATTTTCATATGCAACAAGCAGCAAAATAATTAAAGAGGGCATGGAACGTGTAAAAAATGCCCTGGAAATAATTTAGGAGTTCAAAATGAAGAAAGATATACATCCAGAGAATTATAGGTTAGTTGTTTTTAAAGACCTGTCATGTGATTATTCATTTTTAACAAAGTCTACAGTAGAAACAAAAGATACTGTAGTTTGGGATGATGGGAATGAATATCCGCTATATAATATAGAGATCTCAAATAAATCCCATCCTTTCTTTACAGGTCAACAAAACTTAGTTGATACTGCTGGTAGAATTGAAAAATTCCAGAAAAAATACAACAAGAAATAAATAAATATACAACTATCGTAGCCGTATTTGACTAAGTGTCCAGTGCGGCTATTTTTTATCAATAGACTATTACTTTCATTAAACTTGTAAAAATATTCTTATTTAATGGAAAAAATTTAAAATCAAAGGGATAGAATGAGAGATAAGTTAGAATCTATAATTGAAAGATATAATTCTATTCAGGATCAAATGGCAGATTCAGAAATCATATCTAATCCTGACAAACTTAAAGACCTTGCAAAAGAATATAAACAACTTGAGCCTGTTGTTTTTACAGGCAAAGAATATATAAAAATATTAGATCAAATTATTGATTGCGAAACTATGATAAACTCTGATGACGATGAGTTGAAAGAGCTAGCAATAGAAGAACTAACAGAAAATAAAAATAAAAAATTAGATCTTGAAAAAGATCTTAAAATAAAATTATTACCAAAAGATCCGCTTGATAATAAAAACATAATTTTAGAAATAAGAGCCGGGACAGGCGGTGATGAAGCCGCTTTATTTGCAGCAGATCTATTTCGGTTATATTCGCACTTTTCAGAGAAATATAATTGGGAGAAAGAATTAATTGCCTCGAACGAGATAGGGATTGGTGGGTTCAAGGAAGTAATTATTTCTCTTAAGGGTAATGGAGCATATGGGATGTTGAAATATGAAAGTGGCGTTCATAGGGTCCAGCGAGTACCAGAGACCGAAACTGGCGGTAGGGTTCATACGTCTGCAGCGACAGTTGCTGTTTTACCAGAAGCAGAGGAAGTAGATGTTGAGATTAATGATGTAGATCTGAAAATTGACACCTATAGAGCGAGTGGTGCTGGTGGTCAACATGTAAATAAAACAGAATCTGCTATAAGAATTACACATATTCCATCCGGGTTGGTCGTAACTTGCCAAGATGAATCATCACAACATAAAAATAGAGCTGCAGCATTGAAAGTGTTACGATCTAGATTATTAGCTGATCAAAAAGAAAAAGCTGCCGCAGAGAGAGCTGCTGAAAGAAAGAGTTTAGTTTCTACCGGAGATAGATCTGCAAAAATTAGAACATATAATTTTCCACAAGGAAGGGTAACAGATCATCGTATAAATTTTACCTCATATCGTTTATCTGAAATAATGAATGGTGATATTGAAGAGATAATTGAAAAATTAAAGATTGCTGAACAACAAGATATTTTATCAGCTGAAATAGATTAATTTAGACTTAAATACCTTAAAGAATTTTTGAACTCTGTTAAAAAAGAAAATGGTAAGCCTTGGCGAATCATTGATGTCATTAATTGGGGAGTAGATTATTTTGAGAATAAATCCCTAGAAAACCCTCGCCTAGAAATAGAAATTTTTTTACAACATATACTTGATTGTAAGAAAATAGACCTTTACATAAACTTTGAAAATGAAGTTTCTGCACCTGATTTAAACACATTAAAAGGATATATTAAAAGAAGATTAGGAAATGAGCCTAGTCAGTATATTGTAGGCAAGTCAAATTTTTATGGCAGAAATTTTTATGTTGATAATAATGTTCTAATACCTAGACCAGAAACTGAAATTCTTATAAATGCATGCATTGAATTTCTTTCTATGAAAGATAATCCAGAAATCATAGACATTGGCACGGGTTCTGGTTGTATTGGAATAACTTTAGCAAAAGAGATACCATCTTCAAACGTAATTGCAATTGATTGTTCTGAAAAAGCATTGGCTATAGCCGATAAAAATGCCAAATATATTGGGATAAAAAATATTGATTTTGTTAAATCTGACTTCTTAAAACAATCTATAGATCTTCGAGCTGATCTATTAGTTTCAAACCCACCTTACATTCCAAAGGAAGATATTTCAACTTTAATGGCTGATGTAAAAGAATATGAACCAAGTGAAGCTCTAACGGACAATTTAGATGGATTAGAGTTTTATAGAGTTTTTTCAAAAAGATTTGATAGAATGATTAAAATAGATGGAGCATTGATCGTTGAAGTTGGCAAGGATGAACACCCTTTAGAAGCAAAAAAGATAATTGAACAATCTGGGTATGCGAATATAGAAATGATAAAGGACTACAACGGTGATATAAGAGTTTTAAAAGTAATGAAATGTTAAAAAAGATTTTTTCTGTTATAAAAATTATCAGACCATTAAATGTTATATCAAGTGGCATTGCAATTTTATTTTCTTCTCAGATAGCAGGTTACCAAGGATCAACTAGTAATGTTCTATTAGCAATATTTGTTGTTATTTTCTTCACCATTGGAGCAAATGTATTAAATGATTATTTTGATCATGAAATTGATAGAGTGAATAGACCTGATAGAGCAATAATCGTTGGAGATATTACAAGAATTCAGGCGTTATATATCTCGATATTTTCATTTTTAGCTGGAGTTTTTCTATCATTACAACTCAATTTTAATTCTCAAATTTTATCAATTTTTGTCTCCCTTCCGTTACTAATATTTTATAATGCAAAGGCAAAAAATTATCCACTGGTTGGCAATGTCATTGTTGCATTAATACTTGGATTGTCTTTTATATACGCTGGTATAGTTTTTGAAAATATAACCCCATTGATTGTTCCGGCATTATTAGCATTCGGTCTAACCCTAATAAGAGAAATCGTAAAAGATATAGCAGATCTAGAAGGAGATAAAATAGTAGGTGCAAGGACCTTTCCAATAATTTTTGGAAATGAAAAAGCTATTTATCTTTGCACTTTTTTATCAGCTATTTTAGGCTGTTTAGCTTTCATCTTATTTTTAAATGGATATTATAATCTTTATTATGGTATTTTAGTAATTATGACTGTTGAGATTCCGTTAGCTGTAGTTGTAATTTCATTACTAAATAAACCTAATACTAAGACCGCTAAAAAAGGGGCAAAATTATTAAAAATTTGTACCCTTGGAGGTTTATTTTCCATTTATGTAGGAACAATTTAATGACTTCTGAATTTGTACATCTTCATAATCATTCCGATTATAGTCTACTTGATGGCGCTCAAAGAGTTGAGCAATTAGTAAATACTATAGATGATTTGAATATGGATGGAGTGGCCCTTACTGAGCATGGTAATATGTTTAGCACTGTGCCATTTTATCAAAAAGCTCAAAAAGCAGGCATCAATCCAATTATTGGTTGTGAGACATATGTTGCTGTAGAGAGTAGGCATAATAAAAAGCCTCAAGCAGGTGGAGGTTGGGGCAACAATCATTTGATTTTACTAGTTCAAAATCAGGTTGGGTACAAAAACCTTATGAAGCTTGTAACTGCTGGTTATTTAGAGGGCTTTTATTATCGACCTAGAATTGATATGGAGCTTTTAAAAGAGCATAGTGATGGACTGGTATGTTTGTCTGGTTGTTTAAAAGGTGAAATTCCAGAGAAAATGTTAAATGGCGACTATGAAGGTGCTAAAGATGCCGCCCTAAGGTTTTCTGAGACCTTTTCAGATCGGTTTTATCTTGAGGTTCAAAATCATGGTATTCCTGAAGAAGAGGCTAACATTGAAAATATGAAAAAATTAGCTCATGATCTTTCTTTACCCATTGTGTGTACTAATGATGCACACTATTCAAAAAGAGAGCATTCAGAAGCGCATGACATTCACATTTGTCTTGGTACAGGTAAAGATAGAAACGATCCTAACAGATTAAGGTATGCTACGCCAGAGTTTTATTTTAAGAGTCAAGATGAGATGCATAAGCTTTTTAAGGATGTTCCTGGAGCTATTGAAAACACAAGAAAAATTGCTGAAAGTATAGATTTTGAAATTAAAACAGGCGAGTATCATTTACCAAATTTTCCTATCCCTGAAGATGAGTCAAACACAGATCCTGATGAATACTTAAGAAAGTTAGTTATAGATGGTGCAAAAAACCTGTACGAGGAAATGACCCCTAAAGTAAATCACTTGATTGATCATGAACTGGGCGTCATAAAAAATATGGGATTTGCTGGTTATTTTTTAATAACTGCTGATTTTGTTCAATATGCGAAAAACAATAAGATTCCTGTAGGTCCTGGGCGTGGATCTGCTGCAGGCAGCCTAGTGTCTTATGCTTTAGGAATAACTGATATTGACCCAATAAAACATAATTTACTTTTTGAAAGATTTCTTAATCCTGACAGAATCAGTATGCCTGACATTGATATTGACTTTTGTATTGAAAGGAGGGGTGAGGTAATTGATTATATTAAAACTCAATACGGTGAAACATCTGTATCTCAGATAATTACTTTTGGGTCAATGAAAGCCAAACAAGTAATTCGAGATGTTGGTAGAGTAATGGGTTACACATTTAGTGAGGTTGATCGATTAGCTAAAGCAATTCCAGATGAGCTTGGTATAACTTTAGAAAGTGCGATTAAAAAAAGCCCAGAGTTTCGTAAGATGTCTGAAAATGAATATAAAGAATTAGTTGAGCATTCTCTAGTACTAGAAGGAATGAATAGGCATGCTTCCATTCATGCTGCTGGAGTAGTAATTGCTCCTGGAGATTTAACTAATTATGTCCCTCTATATAAATCATCATCTGGTGATATAACTACGCAATATGACATGAAGGGTTTAGAAGACTTAGGGCTTCTAAAAATGGACTTTTTAGGTCTAAGAAATTTAACTGTAATTAACAAAGCACTAGAGCTTATCAAATTAAAAGGTGAGAAAGTACAAATTGATAAGGTCTCAATGGAGGAGCCTGAGGTTTATAAGTTATTTGCAAATGGGTTGACTATTGGTGTATTCCAATTTGAATCATCAGGGATGAGAGAGTTTTTAAAAAAGCTTCAACCTACTGTCATTGGCGATTTAATTGCAATGAATGCTCTATACAGGCCAGGACCAATGAATAATATTGATAATTTTATTTCAAGAAAACAGGGGAATAAAAAGATTGAATATCCTCATCCATCTCTAGTTCCAATATTAGAAGAAACATATGGAATTATTGTTTATCAAGAGCAGGTAATGCAAATCGCACATGACATTGCAGGGTTTTCATTATCTGAAGCAGATATTATGAGAAGAGCAATGGGGAAAAAGGATAAAAAGTTAATGGACGAGTTATCTGTTAAATTTGTATCTGGTGCTCAAGAGAAAAATATTACTAAGAAAAAAGCTGAAGAAATATATGCTCTGATTGAAAAGTTTGCGCAATATGGGTTTAATAAAAGTCATTCCACTGCTTATGCATATATTGCATACCAAACTGCGTGGTTAAAAACGTTTCACTCTGCAGAATTTATGTCTGCCAATCTAACAAGCGAAATGTCTACTATCGAGAGAGTTGTAACACTGATAAATGAGTGTAAAAAATTAAAGATTGAAGTAAAGTCCCCGGATGTAAATGTTTCATATACACAGTTCGCTCCCATAGATAAATCCACTATCTCTTATGGTCTAAATGCTATTAAGAATGTTGGTGAAAAAGCCCTTGAAAGTATTATTGAGAACCGTGAAGAAGAGGGTCCTTTTAAATCTATATTCGATTTTTGTTCAAGAATAGACCAACAAAAAGTGAACAAGCGTGTACTAGAAAGTTTAATTAAATCTGGAGCGATGGATTCTTTATCTGGGTCAAGAGCTCAAAATTTTGATGCGATTGATACAGCAATTAAATATGGACAACAACTCCAAAATTCAGGAAATAAGAATCAAGTTGATTTGTTTTCCGTAGGAGACAATCAAAGTTCTTTAATAAAAACTCCTGAACTAAAAGAGATTGAAGAGTGGGACGAAAAAAAATCATTATCCTTTGAAAAAGAGGTCCTGGGTATGTACGTGTCAGGGCATCCCCTGCTAGAACATGCTGATGAAATTGAAGAGTTTACATCAGTTGACTTTTCTGATGACCTAATGCTTAAAAAGAATGAGATTGTTACTGTTGGTGGCATGGTTACGAAGATCACAAAAAAATATGATAGAAGAAACCGAGCGATGGCATTTTTTGAGATGGATTGTTTTGGTGGTACAGTTGAGGTAATTGCCTTTTCAGATTGTTTTGAAAAACATGAGAACTTAATTGAGGAAGATGCTGTAATATTTATAAACGGAAAGATGGCAGATGATACTAATTTTTCTGATTTAAAGGTGATGGCTGATAAAATTGTGTCCGTGGAAAATGCTAGAGAATATTTTTCTCGAAAATTAATAATTAACTTAGCTGCTCAAAATGTATCTCCAGAGGACATTGAAGACTTATATGAATTTGCTAGAAGGTTCCCTGGTGATTGTAATTTACTCTTTCATTTATCAAATCCTAACCCATCCCTAAGTAAACCCGTAACTGTTCTAGCTCACAATATAAAAGTTTCAACAGATAGAACTTTTGTTAAACAGTTGAGGGATAAATACGGTAAGGATAACATTAGGGTAGAATGATTGTTGTTGCTCAGAGATGTTCGAGCGCAAGTGTGTCCGTTGATGAAGCGGTTGTTTCTAAAATAGATCAAGGGTTATTACTATTAGTTGGCATTGAAAAGGGGGATGGGCAGTTAGATATTCAAAAAGTAGTTAATAAAATATCGAATCTCCGGATATTTGAGGATGAAAATAATAAAATGAATTTATCTGTTATGGATGTTAATGGATCTTTATTAGTTGTTAGTCAATTCACTCTTTGCGGTAGTGTAAAAAAGGGTAGAAGGCCAAGTTTTGTAAATGCAGAAACTCCAGAGCTTAGTTTTATATTATATGAAAATCTTATCACTAGTTTCAAAGAGGTGGGCATTCATACATTTGGAGGTTCATTTGGTAAAATAATGAACGTTGAACTTATAAATAAAGGGCCAGCGACGTTTATCATAAATTCTAAAGAAATTTAAATTAGATTTATTTGTAACTGTTTATTCTATCATTAATTTTTTCAATCCCTTCTATGAACTTAAGATCAAAAGCCTTGTTATAATTTATATTTTCATAAAGATGTCTAGCCACTTTTTCATCTAAAATAAAGCTTTCCTTTTGAATTATTTCTGCAGAAGGGAAAACTATTTGCAGGCCAGCATTATAATCTGCAATATTATCTAAAATACCTGGGTTCATTTCTACTATCTTTTCAACTACCAGTGTTTGATATAAATATTTTTCATATCGTGAACCATCTATCAGTATGGTGCTTTCTCCCTTTGATTCATTAAGTGATGACAAGGTACTTTTGTAATCTTTGGGATTGTCTATTATTCCTCCAATTGCTGTTGGACGCTTAATATATTTTTCATCACTTGAGGAATTAAAATCTTGTTTGAATAATAATTTAAAAGCTTTACTACCATCTTTATTATTTTTTAAGAATGATTCATATTCATTGAAGAAAGATTTAACATCAATGAATTCTCCTTGTTTAACAAAATAAAAAATTTTCTTGTTGTCAACATGTTGATGAAAATCAACAGATCGGACAACTTCCCAGAGCATTTTCCTAATTAAAATTTCCTCCCCAGGCAAATGACCAGATAAGATAAAATTAAACAGATCGTCCTCTTTAGCATCAATGTAATTCAGTCTGGTTTGATTAATTTTTGAGACTATATCTTTGTATATTTCTGACTCATAAATAAAATCTAAATCATAAACGTCTCTGTCTTGTATACGGTACGTATTTTGGAATAGTTCTGATCCAAATTGTTGAAACCTATCAGAATCTTTAGGGATGACTTTTGTAAAATTATTATCTTCGACATCAACCAAGTTTGGTGTTATCAGTACAATTACTTCTTTCTTTTCTTCTTTGTTTATTTTAAATCTAAATAGGCTCCCTAAGATTGGTATGTCTGATAAGATGGGGATACCACCGCGTTGATTTGATTTTTTTGATGATATTAAACCTCCAATGATAAAAGGCGTATCATCAGGGACATTAACATATGTTTGTACTTTTCTACTATTTATAGTCGGCGCTGATAGTACTCCACTCGTTGTTCCAGAGCCCAATCTTTCTTCGGCTTCACTAATAATAGCCTCGATTTGCATGCTAACAAAGCGATTATCATCGCTCACACGTGGTCGAAGATTTAATACAATTCCTACTTGAATATATTTAACCTTTGTTGTTGCAAAATTTTCTGATACAGCTGTCTCACTAACTGGTATTTGCTGACCTACTACGATTCTAGCTTGCCTACCATCCAAAACAATAACAGAGGGCCTTGAAAGAATAGTCGCTTCTTGACTACTTATCAAGGCTTCAAGTTTTGTATCAAAGTCTATTTTATCACCAAGTAGGGTTTTATCGTAAGCCATGGTAAACGTGCCTTTAGGGTTGTCATTCTGGGAAAACTCTAATTCTAATGGACTGGTTTTGGCAGAATACTTAACACCTAATTCCGATACTTTTTCAGAATCAATTTCTAAAACTAATGCATCGATTACAACCTGTTTTGCTTGCTTATCAATTTTATTTTTTATTAGGTCCAGGACTCTAAACAAAGATTCCATATCATTGGGATTATATGCAACCATTAATCGCTGTAGTGGTTCATTTGTCGTCGTGTATACCAGGGATACACCTCCCATATCTACGCTCATTTTATCGCCAGATTTTGAAGCTTCACTTTCCATTTCTAATAAAGTGATATTCTCTGTTTCTGGCATAACTATAATCACAGGTAAGTCATTAGGATTTGTAGAGATACCATTTTTGATATACTGAGAAGAAGGACTTAACACTAGTTCATTTTTATTTGTCCCTTTTCTAGATTTATAATCAGTAACAGAATATCCTAAAGCTTTCAATATTCCTGCAGCTCTATCAGAGCCAATATGACTAAGCTGGACCATTTCAAGTTCGACATTAACGTTTTGAGCAAAAATAAGCGATGTCAGTAATGCTATGATTACCTTATACATGTCATTCATCATCTAGTCTAATTGATAAGGGTAATTGAACAGTTAAATGTCCGTATTCTTCAGAATCTAACGATGCAGTAATTGCATCAGAGTCGAGGTCTAACCCTGGGGTAAAAACTGCTCTAAAAACATAATAAGACCCTCTAACATAATCAATATTAATTGCAATATCTTCCTTAGCAATTTCAGTAAAGCCATCAATTATACCAGAACCTGTAGACATTACAGTTAAATAGCTAGTGTCTTCTTGGAAAATTGAAATATCGGTTTCTACACTTTTTTGATATACCTCTTTCACTGCATTATCATCAACTTCATAATTCCATACCATAAACCCATCCAAAGCAACAAATATTGCCTCTGTATCAAATTGCACTTGGACAATTGTTTCCATTCCTTGTTCGCGTAAGAGTAGTTGATTATTCAAATTAAGGTGCCAGTACCCACCAAAATAAGAATCAACATTAGTTACAGTATTTGTAACAATTTTTGAGTACGCAGAATCTTCGTAAAATTCAATCGCAGTAGGGAATTGTGATATATTTTGCTCAATATTATTTATTTCCATTGAATGAAGAGCCCAGGTGCCTATCATTTTCGAATCTTTGCGGATGACAAAATCTTTTCTTCGCTTAACCTTTACTTCAAAGGGTATTGTATTTGTGATGGTTGCAACATCCGTATCTGCTTGAATGCTTAACTTAAACATTTCATTATCTGCCGATACTGCAGGGGGTGAATTATGATTTTGTATATCTTCGCAAGAGAAAAAAATTACAGCAATAGCAAAAATCCACAGTTTGTTATGTGAGCTATTTAACATATAAAAATTTACGAACACTTTGGTTATTAGTCGTATTTAATTGATAAAAATATGTCCCAGATGATAAAGAATTTTGATTTATAAATTCTGTATTTAAATGTATAGAGTGCTTACCAGCGTTTAATTTTTCATTTAATATTGTTCCAACGTAAGCTCCTTTAATATCGAATATATTAATTTGTGTTTGAGATTGATAAGGTAGTGAGAAAGATATTTCTGTGTTTCCATTAAAAGGGTTTGGAAAGTTTTGATTTAGAAAAAAACTTCTGGGTATTATATCTTTTTTTATATCAAGCGTTAGAGAAGGGACGGATATAGTTAAGCTGTAGTCCACATTATCATATGTAACACTACCATAGTCTGAGGTAATGTCATAGTTAAAATTAAAACCTGACACGACAAGAATTAATGAATCAATATCGTTTCTTTCAATAGACTGTGAATTTTGAGAAAAAATATCGCTAATAGAAATATGCTGACTATTATTTATTGTAGTTAGTTGGACAGTAACATTTGTATCTGCTTGATAATTAGTCTCTAAAAGTATATCAACACAGCAATCACCAATACCAATATCAGCTATTGAGGAATCAATAATTTCAATTAGATAGTAATCTGCAGCGAAAGCATTTAACGTACCTTGAATCACAATTTCTTCATTACTTTCAGATAGTATATTTTGTGTTAAAAAATTTGGAGTTGTTATCGGAAAGTCATCAGCCTCATTATAATGGAATTCACCAAGTTCAGAATTAGAGCTTAGTATTCCATTTGCTATGTGAAAATTTTTCATTACATGTTCTAGGGAAAGCGAATACTGATTTAATGTTTGGTTTAATGTTTGGATGCTGTAGTCTTGCTGCCAGCTATCATAGTTAATTGAATTTATCCAATAGTTTTTTACAAAGCTATTATCGACATAATGCTCTGTTAAGTAAGAGAAAAATATATATGAACCATACCCTTGAGCTGTATCATAATTAAACCCTTGGTGTGGATTTAATAAAAATTCATTTAGAAATTGATGACAGTCATTAACATCATTATAATGAACCTCCTCCATCCAAACAGCGGTAGCTTCTTTAACCCAACCAAATTCCCACCCATCATATCCAAATTGTATTGCATGAAAAAATTCATGAGCACTAGTAACTTTTATTATGTCAATTACATCGCCAGGAAAGTCATTATAATCATTTCTGAGAGCCATAAAAGAAGTTAGAGCATTAGTTTCAGTAGTTAGGGAGGTATGTTCGTTATCACCTCTATTAAATATGTCATCAGCTTGAGCATAGTTTTCACCCATTACGTATCCATAATACCCAGCAGATAAATTAAATAAATATACATCATAGTGATTTGAGCCACCATTATCCTGATTTGTATACCATCCATCACTTGGTGGATAGGCATAACCTAATTCAATGAAATCAATATCTGAGATTTGATCAAAAACTGCAAGTACAGAATCAACATAATCTGGGATACCATTATTTGATTGATCTATAAAACTAACAGCATCTTCACCTGAAGTAGTATAATGAAATCTAAAAATGCCTTGGTCTATATATTCATCAAGATTTTGAGGCCTTTCAGTTGATACGATATTTCTTGAAAAAGAAAAACCTCTTGTTACTAGTTCTGTTTTTATATCATCTGATAAATCATGCCCATGTCTTGCTATAATATCTAAAAGTTCTGAAGCGTGATATACTTTTTCTTCGATATCAACTTTTAAAGCATCATATTGTTCAATCCATATTTTCGCTGCTCTCTCTACACTAAGTTCAGCATTTAGAATGTTTCCAATAACTATTAAGATAAGGGGAACTATTTTAATCATAGTTTAAACGATTATAAGCAGAAGAGCCTCGCATTTATGCGAGGCTCTTCTACCAATGTGAAGTTTATATATATTACCCTTTGAGCACTATATTGGGGTATAATATGTTGTCTTTGTTTTTAAAATCATCTAGAATTTTAAAACCAGGGACAAGTTTTTCTTGTTCAAATTGCTTTAGAATGTGTTCAGGTACTATGATATAGCAATCATATATTTTCCCTCCACCTGTAATGTGAACAACTCTAGTACATCCTATCCCAACACTTATATCAACTTCAAATTTACCACCAGGTGACACAGAAATTGAGTGCCCCAAGAAACGTCCTCCAGGCTTTCTAAAGTCAGGCATTTGAATAGAACAGGATGTTCCAACACCGACCGCAAAAGCTGCACCTGCGCTAAAGTCTATGGATTTCCCAGATGAGTTCTGAGGCTCATCTGTACCCCAAGCAATAGTAGCTTCACCTCCAGCACCAACGCTGACACCAACAAAAGAGTTTTCCACATAACACATTGCGACACTTGGAACAGATTTTTTATTAACGATATCGGTCAATGAAATTCCAAATGCTACTGATCTACCTGCCCCAAATCCAGCGGCGACTGTACCGCCACCTCCAACCCAGATAGACTTCATGCCTAATCTATTTACCTCCTTTGCAAGAGCATAAAATGCATTGCAATCGTAAAGGATTGTTGTAAATATTGCTCGCGTTTCAGCAGAGCTCATACTTTGCCCGCTTAGAGCTTTATTTATAGCATTCTTAAACTGCTGATTATTTGTAAAACAACTTGCAGCGTTAGGAACCTGCTTAATTGCATTATTAAATTTCTTATTAGCATCTAAAGCAGTTCTCATTACAGCATCTTTCCAAGCATCATTGACTAAACTGCCCATTGCATTAGCTGCATTACCAGCCCAGCCCATTGCATTATTTCCAAAGTTTTTAGAAAAGTTTGCTGTATGTCTTACTGTTTTCTTAAATCTCTTGCGAGCACTTCTACCCACTCTTCTAGCAGCTTTCCTTGGCTTAGCGCGTTTAGCTTTCCTAGCTACTTTACGCCCAACATTTCTAATGCTTCTACCAATGCCACCACGTTTTCTTTTACCTCGTTTTTTCTTCCTTCTTGCACTAGTTATGGTTCTACCTTCAGTATCTTCATATGCAGAAACAGCATCTTCAAAAGAATCAAACTCTGGTTCGGCAGGAACTAGAGTCATAACAGTAAGCCCTCCTGGACTCCAAACTGCATTAGCGGAATCAGCACAAGACTCTGCAGTCAGTGCATCATATTCGTAATCAACTTCATCATCCTCAATGAACGTAGAATCATCGCAACTTGGCTCAACAAATTGAGACACATAAAGAATTGGATCTCCATCCTCATCAGTATCATAAGTAAAATCTGTAAATTCACTAGTATCAGATACTTCGAAATATATGGCCTCATCATCTGCGGTCCATTTGAAAACAGCTAATACTGTATCAAAAACAAAAGCTGCATTTCCATCTTCATAGATTTCTAATACGAAATCCATTTCATTTAGTTCTTCAACATCAGAATCTTCATCAACCATCATCCCATCAAGCTCTTGTCCAGCCTCAACTTCCTCAATTTCAATATCGACTAGCTCTCCAGTAGAGTCATCTTCAACTTGGTCTACAATGTCTGGAACAAATAGAGATTCAAAAGTCCATGAACCAATGTATTGATTTGCATCACCGAAAGAAGTTATAGTTCTTTCACTAGTCCTTGAGCGTGTTCTATTAGAAGAATTACCTCTGTATCCACTTCTTTGCCTTTCACTTTGTGAAGACCTAACGGAAGTAGTATCATTAGATGAGCTTCTACTGGATGATCTTCTTTGGGCATGTAAATCTGTTAAAAGAAAAATGATCGTAAACAAAAAAGATAGCTGAAAGTGTTTCGAAATAATAGATTTCATTATGTACTCCTGTATAGTAAGGTAAAAACTACTTTTTAAAATGTATATTTTGTTATTTGGAGCCATGCGCAGGTGCTAATTCCGCATCAAAATGTGAGTACACCATATTTAAATAACTAATGATTATAATACAAAAAATATAAAAAAAAATGAAAATTTTAGTTTTTTATCTTGAATTTCTTTAAAGTTTAATATAAATGAGGTTTAATGTTAAAAAATGAGTGATTTTTAGCATTATCATTTATTCAATTTCAGCCTAAACATACAAGAATAAATAATAGTATTAATTATAGACTAATCTTTAATTTATTGCGCATGGAAAGAAAAATTAGAATAGTGATGGCTAAACCTGGTCTTGATGGACATGACAGAGGAATCAAAGTTTTAGCTTCTGCTTACAGAGATGCTGGGATGGAAGTTATATATTTAGGATTAAGACAAACTCCTGAAATGATTGTATCCGCTGCACTGCAAGAAGACGCTGATGTAATCGCTCTATCTAGTTTAAATAATGCTCACAATACAATATTCCCAAGAATCATAGAAATAATGAAAGAAAAAGAGCTTGAGGATATTTTGTTAATTGGTGGTGGAATTATACCAAAAAAAGATATAGAATCGTTAGAAGCTTCAGGTGTTGGTAAATTATATGGGCCTGGAACGCCTGTAAATGAAACTATAGACTATATAACAAATTGGGTTAAAAAAAATAGGCGATAGAATGGATTTAAAAAATCAAATAGAATTAGAATTATATTTTGCAGATCATTTTGATACGATATTATTTCCTGTTTTAGCAGATATATATTTTAACCAAGAAGATTACAGAAGAGCGAGAAAAGTCTGTAATATAGGGCTCGGATATCATGAAAACGATGCAGCTGGCAGATTTGTTTTAGCTAAGATTGAAAAAGCTGAAGGCAATTTAAAAGATGCAGAAAAAGAGTTAAAACACGTTTTAAAATATAGCCCAGACAATATTGATGCGGCTATAATGTATTGCGAAATTCAAACTGTACTTGGCAGATCTCCATCAAGACTCCTTACTTCGTGGAAAAAAGTTTTGGCTCTTGACCCATCTAATCAAATAGCAAGAGAGTTCATTGCTAAAGTCGAATCTCCAAAGGTTGAAAATAAAAAAAATAAAACTACTTCAAAAAAAGCCTCTAAGAGGTCAACACCAAAAAAAGTCACCAAAAAAGTTGATGAGAATACAGATTCACTGAATGTAAGTGTCAGGCTCGCAACATTTACTTTAGTGAATGTATTGAAGAACCAAGCTCTTTTTTATCAAGCTCTTGAGGTCCTTGACCTTTTGGAGCAAAAGGGTGAAGATCCAGACATGATAAGACTAGAGAGGGATTCTGTAAAAGCATTAATAAAAACATCAGAAAAAGAGAATGAAAAGTCATGACCGAAGAAATATATTTTAAAAGACAAGAAAATTTAAAGAATGTTCTATCAGAACATGATTTAGATGGCTTACTTATCACGAATTTGACAAATATCCGATACATTTGTGGATTTACTGGTTCAGCTGGAACATGTTTAGTTACGCAAGCCGGACAATATTTTATAACAGATGGTAGATACATAGAGCAGTCAAAAGATCAAGTTAAAGGATTTGATCGATTTATAGATATGGCATCTCATTTATCAATTATTGAAAAGAATAACTTACTAAGCTCCAATTCAAAAATTGGTTTTGAAGGAGATCATGTCAATTACACATTGTATGATTCTATGAAAAGCAACTTTAACGATGTTAATTGGACTAGTACTCAAATGATTGTTGAGGACCTTGCATCTGTGAAAGATAAATCTGAATTAGATGCATTTCGCGTTGCTGTTGAAATTACAGATAAAGTGTATGAAGAGATATTGCCGATGCTGCGTCCAGGGTTTACTGAAAAACAAGTTGCTAATACTTTAGTATCGAAATATAGAGAATATGGAGATGGTGAGGCTTACTCTCCAATTGTTGCAACTGGTCCTAATGGCGCACTGCCGCATGCTATCCCCACGGATAGGGAGTTTAAAAAAGGAGATTTTATTGTTATTGATGCAGCAGCAAAGTATGCTGGATATCATGCTGATATGACTAGAACTCCAGTAGTTGGTGAGGCAACTGAAAAACATCATGAAGTATATGCAGTTGTAAAAGAAGCTCAACAAAGAGGTTGCGATATAGCCAAAGTAGGCGTCTCGTGCAAAGAAGTTGATGCTGCGACTAGAGATTATATACATGAAATGGGGTATGGAGAATATTATACTCATGGTACTGGTCATGGGTTAGGTTTAGAAATTCATACATCGCCTAGGTTTGCGCCAACCAGTAAGGACATCCTAAAAGAAAATAATGTAATGACAATTGAACCTGGTATTTATCTCGCTGGATGGGGAGGAGTTAGAATCGAGGATGATGTTATTATTAATCAAGATGGTTGTGAAATATTAAATAAAACAACTAAAGATCTTGTTGTCTTAGATTAAAGCTCAGAGATATAAAAAATATAAATGTCTTTAACTGTTCTTGAAAAACAGGTAATGGAAGATGGTACAAACTATTTATCATCTTTAGATAAGAACTTATCAAAATTTTTGAAGCAATTTGATATTCCTGTTTTACCAATAGAGGAAGATTATTTTTGGTCTCTTACTCGTTCTGTTATTTACCAGCAGATCAGCGGTAAAGCTGCAAAAAAAATATCTGATAGATATCTAAAGCTTTTTAATAAAGGTTCTAAGATGTCACCAAGCGATGTTATTAAAATCGATATTGAAAAGATTCAGAATGTTGGTATATCAAGGCAAAAATCTGGGTATATAAAAAATATAGCAAATGCATTTGATGAAGGTCTTGTGGATGAAACAGAATTACATAAACTAAGTGATCAAGAAATCATTGACCAATTAGTAAAGATAAAAGGAGTGGGTAGATGGACAGCGGAAATGTTTTTAATTTTCACTCTAAGGAGGCCCGATGTATTCCCTGTTACTGATTTAGGGGTTCAAAAGGGGTTTCAGATATATTATAATCTAGATGAATTACCTTCAATTGATATGATGAATGAAAAATCTGAAAATTGGAAACCATATAGGACTATTATGTCTTTGTATCTTTGGTTCGCAGTAGAGGGCCCTTTCGAATGGTAATCAAAAATGAAAACATAAAAGTTATATTTTTTGATATCGGAGGTGTTCTATTACATATTTATCCAGATAGGACGATAAATTACTTATCAGATCTTACGGGCATATCTTTTGAGGATGTAAAATCTTCTTTTCCTGAACACGATCATGAAAAATATGAGATGGGCCTTATTAGTGATTTCGGTTGGTATAGTTCATTTAGGTCTGCATTGTCTAACAATCAAGCATTAACCGAAGAAAAGTTTTGGCAAGCATGGGCACTTCTGCTCGGAAAGGAATCAGAAGTCATCGACCTTATGATTGACTTGAAAAAATATTATAAAATATGGCTTCTTTCAAATACAAACCCTAAACATATTAAAGATGAATTAGATAATAAATATGTGTTTCCTCATTTAGTTGACGGTGCCATATATTCATTTGATGTTGGTTTGAGAAAACCTGATGAACTCATATACCAAAAGTCTTGTGAACAAGCTAATGTACTTCCGAACGAATGTATTTTTATTGATGATTTGAAAGAAAATATAAAAGGGGCAAAAAAAGTTGGTTTACATGGTTTGCATTACACAAAGATGGATAACCTTCAAAACGATCTAAAACTATTAGGATTAATTAAATGAAAACTTTGATATTAATATTCATCACATTTTTACATTATGCTCATTCGCAGGGTGCTTGGATGATGAGTAATCGTACTCATCCAGAATTGGACTGGAGGACAATAAAAACAGAGAACTTTAATATTCATTATCACGAGGACATTTACGAAATTGCATTAAAAGGTGCGAACATTGCTGAAAAAGTGAGGCCTATATTGATGGAGCAAGTTGGCTTAAAAGAATTAAAAAGATTAGACATTGTTTTTACTGCAGAAGATGAAGTGATGAATGGGTTCGCTGTCCCTGCAAATTATACCGTTATATGGGTTGATCAAAATGATGTTGCAGTTTGGACTGAAGACGAAAAGTGGTTGAGAACGGTTGTTGCACATGAACTTCAACATTTAGTTTATTTTAATGTAATTAAGTCTTGGCTTCCTACGCCAATGGACCAGCTTTATGGCCAAACTCCAAGCTGGGTAGTTGAAGGACTAGCAGAATATTATACAGAAAAGTGGAGGCCATTAAGGTTTGATATATCTCATAAATATCATACAATAAAAAACTCTTTACACAAAATTAAGGATCCTCATAATGATGGATTCTCAAAGATTCTATATTTTGCAGATAAATATGGAGATGAAAAATTAGCTCAAATATTAAACCATAGAGATAGTTTAAGACTTTTCAATTTTAATCAAGCTTTTGAAACATATACCGGGGTTACTGTTAAGCAGTTTGAAGAAGATTGGAGAAGGCAAATGAGCACATATTATTTTGGGATGAGAGCACAAAAAGAAACATACGAAGATGTTGGGAGTACATATGCTCTTCCAATGAAATATGTATATGGGTTTGATTGGTTTAAAGGTGACTCAACAAAAATTATAATGGTGGGTAGATTAAGCAAAAAGCAAAGAGATTTATCCTTAGTTTTAGCAGTGAGGGATACTAGTAAAGAAAATGAGCTAAGAAAAAAGCTAAAAGAGAAAGGAAAAAAATTAACAAAGGAAAATTCAAAACCGATTTGGGATTTAAAAGAACTTGATTATGGAAGAATCTCAAATTATGTAAAATCAGCCCCTGACGGGTCAAAAATATTATATTCAAAATATGGATATGGTAAAAATCAGTCTCTCACTTGGGATGTTTTTTACTACGATATTGATTTAGATAAAAAAGAAAGAGTCACATTTTCTAAAAGAGCAAGTAATGCTTGCTGGTCACCAAGCAGTAAAAAAATTGCATTTGTAGCACACAAAAATAGCTCATCTAATTTATTTGTTACATCTATTTCGAATTTAAATAAGGTCGATAGAGTAACCAATTATTCAGGTGACGTTCAAATAGTTACTCCATCATGGAGCCCTGATGGTTCTAGTATCGCTTATGCAATTTCCAAAGATGATGGTAACATGGATATTGTTATTTTTGATTTAGAAAGGAAAGAACCTGTACGTATTACAGATGATAAAGCGGTTGATTATTTACCAGTATGGCATCCAAGTGGAAACAAAATCACTTATACTTCACACTCAAATATGACACCTAATTTTTATACTGTAGATATAAAAACATCTCAAGTTATACAAAATACCAATGTGAGCGGAGCCATATCAACAATGGGGTGGAAATATGATAATTCTGCAATTACCGGAATGACTTTGAGAGATGTTGATTCTTCTAGAGTAGTAGATATCTTCCCAAATAGGTTAGCAAAAACTGGTAAGACTATTATGAATCCAAGGTTTTCAAGTTGGAAGAGTAAGGTTCCAGATATTTCCATTCCTGACTTAGACTCAATTCCAGATTTAATTGATAGTTTAGAATCTGAAAAATATTCATCTTTTTCAAATTTAAAACATTTCGGTACAATTTTCATTCCTGATAATACTGGCTTAATATATAATGCTGCATATTCAGATGCTACAGGCAGAGAAATTTTTCAATCATTTGTTATTAGTGATTGGGAAAATATAGCAGGCGGCTTTGGATATTTAAATGCAACAGGAAAACCTTTTGGCGGTTTTTGGGGGTTTAGTTTTTACAAAGATGTATCTTTCCAAGAAAGAATATTTAATAGAGATAAAGATTATTTAATTGAATTCTATAATGGATTAGAATTGTTCGGATATCGAAACTATAATTTTGGAAGATCTTTATCTTCAAGCCACAATTTAAGATATTCTTTAACATTCTTTGATCGGGAAGTTGTTTATGAACCAGATAGTTTAGATGTTTTTAATCAAAACAATCCAGAAAGTGGAGATGAGGGCGCTTTTTCTTTGACTTACACATTTATAAATAAGAGGCCAGAATTAGATAATATATTTATGCCTCGAAATGGTTATGGGCTAAAATTAACTGCAAATTTTGTAGATAAAAATATTTGGGGTGATTTCACGTATAATCATTATGAAGTAGATTCTTATTTAAATAAAAAATTTGGTCCACTCACTATTTATTCGAGAGCTAGATATGAAAATATATCAGGTGATCCTCCTGGGCAAGAAACAGCTGGTATTATAGATATACCAACTAATTATTATGCAGGTCAACTTATCATCGGTAAAGAGCATATGAGTCCAAGGGGGTATAGCGGAGCTGTATTGGGGGCTAGCGCTTTTATGGGGACTGCAGAACTAAGAAGTCCTCTAATTAATTTAAATGTTTTAGAAGTTTTTAAAATTATTAAAGCTGGTAAGATATCATTTTCTGTAATATCTGATTATGGGAAAGTATGGGGTTCTGATTACGATGATTGGATAGTTACAGCAGGAGTAGAAAGCAGAATTTCATTAATGCTTGGCAATTTTCCCTTATTGGTTTATAGTGTCGGATTAGCACAGACAACTGATGAATGGTCCAATGGTAAAAGTTTTAATGATATTGAGCCTTATTACAGATTAGCCTTAGTAAATCCATTCTAATTGAAAATTATGTTTTGGGAAGATTAAATAGTTATAGCTAGAAAACAGCTATTTAATTAGTTACTGTTTTATTCTTTTACCAGACTTCATTAGTAATATTGCTAAACTAGTAAATAGGATTGTTAATAATACGGCCATCCAGAGACTAGTCATTACAGAAGAGTCACTTTTTTCTAATATTGTATATCTAATACCATTAATCATATAATAGATCGGATTGAAATAGCTAAGGCTTTGCGCCCAATTAGGAAGCATTTTAATGGAATAAAAAACGCCACCTAAAAAGCTTAAAGGAGTTAGAAAGAAATTTTGAATCATTGCAAGTTGATCCCAGCTTTCTGCAATTTGTCCCATTACTAATCCCATAGATGAAAATGCCCAAGATACTAAAAACAAAAATAATAAAGTTCCTCCGATATCATGAACCGGAAGATCAATTAAAAGAACGCCAACTAATAATACTAAAATTCCATTAACCATACCTCTTACAGCTCCGCCAATTATATATGCTAATGCAATCTCAATTCCTGATAAAGGCGCAGTTAAAAGGTCTGGTAATTGTTGTAAGAGTTTCATTTGCAGCATTGATGATGAAGTATTGGAAGACGCGTTTGTCAAAGTGTTCATCATTATCAGGCCAGGCATGATAAACATAGTGTAAGACACTCCCTGAATTTCCGATATACGCTGTTCTAAAGTAAATCCAAATATTAAAATATATAAAACAGAAGATATAAGACCTGGGATTACAGTTTGCCGATAAACAGAAAAAAATCTACCAACCTCCCTGCTCGTTAAAGTATATAAACCTATCCAATTAACCATAGTCTTTTATCATTCTATTCATTTATGCTTTTACCCGTTAAACTTAAAAATACATCTTCTAACGATGATGTTTCTGTTTTGATACTATGGATTGCAATGTTTTTTGAAGTCAATTCTTGAATGATTTTTGGGATAACTAGTTCTGGGTTTTTTACTGAAAAATGTATTCGCGAATCTTCAATCGAATAGTCAAGATCAAGCATTGGTAGCTTTTTATCAATAGATTCTTGCGTTAATTGAACCGTAATACCTGATTTCCCTAAATCTTCTGTTAAGCTTTTTGGTGAACCTTTTTTTAGAATTTTACCTTCATCAATTATTGATACGTTATCACAAAGTAACTCTGCTTCCTCAATATAATGAGTAGTGAGTAGAATTGTTTTGCCATTGTTATGGAGTTCTCTCAAATAGTTCCATAATTCATGTCTCAGTTCCACATCTACTCCAGCTGTCGGTTCATCAAGGATTAAAATATCTGGATCATGAACTAGAGCTTTTGCAATTTGGAAACGTCTCTTCATTCCTCCTGAGAGTTGTCTAAGCTTCGAATTTTTCTTTTTATTTAAACCTAGTCTTTTTAGAAGGCTATCAATTTTTTGTTTTGCATCGATACGATTTATTCCATAATAACCTGCTTGGAAAAATAACAAGTTCTCAATGCTAAAAAACCAATCAACTGATAGTTCTTGAGCTGCAATCCCTATCTTAGACCTAGTAAATCGATAATTACTAACTGTGTCTTTACCAAAAACTAAACAATTACCGCTGTCTTTAAAAACTAAGCCCGTAAGTATATTTATTGTTGTCGTTTTGCCTGCACCATTAGGGCCTAGTAGTCCGAAAAATTCACCTTTAGGTATATCTACATTCACGCCTTTTAGAGCAAATACATCTTGATAAGATTTTTTTAAATCTTTTATTTGAATAGCTAATTCTGACATAAAAAGTTATTCGAACCCAATATGGGATTCAAATGGGCTGGGAAAATCAAAACCCTCTGCGCCAGGGAAATGAGCAACTGAAACAATGAACCCCCATGGAATTAAAATTGAAGCTTCTACCTTTTGTGTATCATTTTTCTTCGTAGAGCTTATTTTAGGAATGTTAAATTGAGGTTGGTGTATCCACATTCCATGTTCATCATAGCCTTTGACCCTTACAAAAATTTTATCACTTTTAATCCCAATTTTTTTTAGTGGGTCATAATTTTCTAGTATAACTAAGATGACATCTCCCACAACTTCTTCAATTTTCATCATATTCATATTTAAAATTAAGTTATAAAGAAACAATGATGTTTATTTTTATTAACCATTATTTACTAGTTTTATGAATTCATATTCATTTAGGATGGGTATCCCCATATTTTTTGCCTTTTCAACTTTTGATCCGGTTTTATTACCTGTTACAAGAAAAGATGTATTCTTCGTCAAAGAGTTCTTACTAGTTCCGCCTGACAACTCTACTTTTTTCTTTGCATCATTTCTATTTAATAAGTTGAGAGTGCCTGTAAAAACAAAAATAGTATCTTTAAGATGATCTGATCTATTTTTTTCAGGTCCAGAGATTTTTATACCTCTATCAAGGCACCTTTTAATTGAATTGACATTTTCCTTATTTTCCCAAAAAGAAACGATAGATTGGGCAACTATTTCACCTATTTCATCAATTTCAATTAGTTGATTTTCATTTGCTTGCATAAAATTTTCGATATTACTATTGAAATGCTTTTCTAATATTTTGGCTGTATGCTCGCCTACATTTCTAATTCCTAAAGAATAAACAAATCTTGAAAAGGTGGTATTTTTTGATTGACTTATTGATGTTATAATATTTCTTGCAGACTTAGTGCCCATTCTGTCAAGTCTTGCTAGTTCGCTCTCATTAATAGAGTATATATCTTCTAATTTTTTTATTAAACCGTTATTGATTAATTGTTCAACAATTTTTTCTCCTAGGCCATCAATATTCATGGCTAGCTTTGAACAAAAATGTTGAATTCTGCCTTTGAATTGAGCCGGGCAATAAGCGTTTACACATCTGGTAACTGCATCTCCTTCTATTTTAACGGTTGGTTTTTCGCAAGAGGGGCATTCCTCTTTTATTTTATATTTTACAGCATTTTTATTTTCTCTACTTACTACCTTTACAATCTTAGGGATTACATCACCTGATCTCTCAATTAGTACTTTATCCCCTATCCTTATATCTTTTCTGTCAATTTCATCTTGATTGTGTAATGTAATATTGGTTACAGTTACACCTGAAACATAAATAGGGTTTACTTTTGCAACAGGAGTAAGTGCTCCAGTTCTTCCAACCTGAACAGATATACTTACTATATTGCTCGTTACTTGCTGGGCTTTGAATTTTCCTGCTATTGCCCACCTTGGAGATCTACTTCTTGACCCTGCTTTTTCACGTTCTACATATTTATTTAGTTTGAATACTGTACCATCAATTTCATAATCTAATTCATTTCTTCGATCTTCTAAATTGTTATGATATTTTAAAATATTTTCAGATCCAACGATCTTTTTTATCAAATCGTTTACAGGTAACCCTACAGATTTTATATAAAATAAAAACTCTTCTTGAGTTTTAAATTGTTTCCCTTCGACAACTCCTGGTTCGTAACAATTTATAGACAATGGTCTTTTTGCAGTTATTTTTGCATCTAATTGTCTTAAGCTTCCAGCTGCTGCATTCCTTGGGTTTGCAAATATTTGCAAACCCTTATTCATTTGATTTTCATTTAACTTTTTAAAGTCTGTTTTCTTAATAAATACTTCACCTCGAACTTCTAGTAAGCCAGGAAAATTTTTGCCTATTAATTTCAGAGGTATTGATTTAATAGTGCGAATGTTCTGGGTAATATCTTCGCCTTCAAAACCATCACCGCGGGTGAGACCTTTTATAAAAACTCCATCTTGATAAATTAATTCAACACCAATCCCATCTAATTTGGGTTCTGCCATGTATTCAATTTGGATTTTGGTTTCTAAAAGTTTTTTTATACGTTCATTAAATGATCGTAATTCCTCATTATTCATTGCGTTTGAGAGGGATAACATTGGCATGCGATGCTTATCTGTTTTAAACCCATCTAAAGGCTTTGCACCAACTCTTTGAGTAGGTGAATTGATGTCAATTAAACTTGGATATTCTGATTCAAGTTTTTCTAATTCTTTGAAAAGTTTATCCCATTCAGTATCTGATACAATTGGGTTGTCTAGCACATAATAGTAATAATTATGTTTTTCTATTTCTTCTTTTAATTCATTAATTCTCTTGCGAATGTCATTCATTGGTTCAAGCGTTGTTTTTGTTCATAATATTTTACAGGGTCTAAAAATACTTTCTTTATTGGTTTTAAAACATTTTGATCATTTACTGGGGCTCCATATATTTTTCCATCATTTGTTTTTACTGCAAAAAAGTATTCTATAGAGTTACCTGGAAAATCTTTAGTATTAACTTTAAACTTATATAATCCGCTTTTCCCTTCAAGATTAATTTCTCTAAAGGATTCCATACTATCCGTTTTGAAAAATAACAATGTTGAATGAATTATGGGTTCGCTTAGCTCTGTGACTAAGGATAATTCAAAAGGTCTACCAGTGAATAAAGGTTCTGGCGGACTATGAAAGAGTTTGATATCTTCAATAACATTTAATTGAACTTGATTGTTTAAATTTTGAGTAAATAAAAATGAATTACTTATAATAAAAAAAAAAGTAAAAACTTTTAACATAGCTTTCCATCAATACTATGGTAAAGCATTTTTAATCTATCTATACGTTTCTTTTTTAGATCGTAAACAGCGCAAGTATCATAAGGCTTAGTGTATATATGTAGTGTTGATACAGGATCTTGACTACAGTTTTTTATAGAATGAATATCTGCAGGTCCATCAACATAACCAATTGACGCATCAATTTTTTCATTAAGTATTAAGCTTAGAGGGTTAGTTGATTGTAATGAATAGTTACATATTTCAAGAGACCCATTAAGCACTTTGAACCAGCATTTTTCACCCTCGTGCCCATGGATAGGTGCTATCTGGTTTGGAAGCCAGCATAGTAACAGAATTTCAAAGTGGTCATCTTTATAAATTCTATTGCGAGTATACATTTTTTTACTAAAATGTTCGTATTTTGCCAAATTGTATTTTTGGATATCGCTTTCCATTATAAATGTTGAAACTTCATTTACAGGAAAATTTAAGATACTATATTTTTTCAAGGATTTAATAAATGTGTTCACAGCTATTCTCTAAAATTGATCTCTAACCAATTTTGTGCTTCTAGTTGAGTAATACTATTACTTAAACAGTCCTTCATCCAATTTCTTTTGGTAATTGTATTTTTAACAAAGTAATTAATTGCACAATCTGTACTGCTTTTATAACTAATTGGTATATCTGAGCCATTATAATGATTAATCACTATAAAATTAATTAGAGGAGTTTTAGAAAACTGTCCAACTTTTGCAAGGGAATTCATTGCAAGTATCATTGTTTCAGCATTTATGGAATCGGTTTCAAATTCAAGTTGTAGCACTCTACCTTCTTTGTTTTTATAAAAATGTATGCCAAGTATAGTAGGAAACTCCTTAGTTATTTTACTATGGTTATATAATAATGATCGCAGTTGTTTTTCATTATAAATGGGTTTTGAATTAGCAAGACTGATAATCAAAATAAAAAAAATGATAAAATGATATCTTTTCATTGCCTTTGTTTCTTTATCAAAATGATGCTAATAATTAGTAGAAGGAATATAATTAGAATGGTTGTTTTCTGCAGTTTATCTTTTGATGTTATCACTGATTCTGCATGAAGATTAAAACCTGCTCCAAGCAAAGAATCTAACCCAAATTTCCATATTAGTGTATCTTCATTCATCGACATAGCATTACCAGAGATTGGATTGCCAGGCAAAAGTAGCTTTATAATAAAATTATCATCTTGCAGCCCTAAAGATGCTTTAAGTCTATCTTCGTGATCCTTCATAGAATTTGATAGTTCAACTGAAAAGTCTTTATTTAGTTTAAAAGGCTTTAATGTATTTTGGATATATGACGTCCTATTATTTTGAATATTTTGCAGTTTTTCAAAAGTCGATATTCTAGAGAAAGAATTTTTAAAATGATTTACTAACCTTGGTCTATCGATGTTATATCGCTTAAACTTTTGATTATTTTCTAGATCTGAAAGCGCCTTATCAATAATTACAGTTAGAGCTTCAGGGAGCCAAATTAAACTATCTAAATTATTTGATTTTATAGCTTTATAAAGAAGAGGATATTCTGTTTTGATTTCTCTTCCTATAAAGTTCATTTTGAACCTATGAATATTTGAGATAGAAGTTGCTGACTTTTGAATTTTGAAATTATAGGATAAACCATACTCAGGTTTCAAAGTAAATATCGAATCTCTTGATATTATTTTTGTTATAGCTTTCCAGACTGAATCTGATTTAATTACTTTGTACGATGAGCTTTGATCTTCATACATAGGATGTTCAAAATCACCATCGATTATATCTGTTGAATCACCAGTGCTTACAATCTGTAAAAATGTTTGCCCATCAGGCAGAATATGAATTGTTATTGTATTTTCAACGCAAGAAAGATTTATGGTAAGGAATAGTGTTAATATGAATGAATTTATTTTCACGTTATACGTATAATTTACAATGTAATTCTTTTTATGGGGAGTTGCGTAGATGATATAATTAATGTTATTTTTGCAGATGATAATTAATCTAATAAGAAACCGTTTACTTTTTATTACAGCTTTTTTCTCATTATCATTTTCACAAACATCTAGCCAACACACTTTTGTAGTGACTACAGATGAGGGTTTTATTGATTACGCTAATAGAATCATTGTTTGTAGAGGTACAGCTGAAATCGAAGCTAAAACTCCAGTAGATAATTCTTTAAAGCTTGTTGAAAAAAATTTAAAAATAGCAAAAGCAGAGGCTAGAACAACTGCTCGCCTGAATTTAATTGAATTAATGAAACAGGTTAATTTCGATGGGAGGTTGGTTGGTGAATTAATGGAAGAGGAGCCTCTTATTGAGAGCAGGCTTCAAGGTCTCATTGGAAGTGCTTATCAACAAGGCGAAATAGAATATCTAGAGGGCGAAAAAGTTGCTATTGCCTTGGCAGTTAAAATGTCAGGTTTATCAGAAATTCTTACTGATATTGATGGGTACAAGTCTGAAAGTATGACTCCAGCATATTTAATGACAAGCGCTGCGGTGCCCAAGAGCCAACGAATTTCTGGGATTGTAATTGATGCCCGTGAACATGCTGTAGATCCGTCGATGAGTCCTGAAGTAATTGATATGCAAGGCAATCTTGTCTATGGAACAATTAGCTATTCTAGGTCTAAAGCGGTAAACAGAGGTCCTGTTGGTTATGCTTATTCAATGGATGATAGAAATGTAAGTCAACGTGTTGGCAGCAATCCATTATTTGTTGAAGCTGTAGGTTCATTAGATGATGACGTCTATATTACGAGTATGGATGCTGCAAAGGTTAGACAAGCAGAAAAAAGTTTTGGTGTGTTATCGAACTGTAGAGTTATGCTTTTATTGCAGTAAATGAAGGAGTTTTATTTTTACAAATTGATAATGTTCTGAGTTCATAATTGAACGGTCATTCATATTTTGAATGGCCGTTTTTTTTATCTATTATAAAAATATTTAGCTTATATGTCAAAAAATTTACCTGCTATTCTAATGCTTGAGGATGGAGCTATGTTCTTAGGAAGGGCATTTGGGGCAATAGGAAAAACATTTGGAGAAGTTTGTTTTAATACCGGTATGACCGGCTACCAGGAAATTTTAACCGACCCATCATATGCAAGGCAAATAGTTACCATGACTACTCCGCACATTGGTAATTATGGAATTAATGATGAAGATGTAGAATCTAATAATATACAGGCCTCCGGTTTTGTCATAAAAGAAGAATCGATTCTACCATCAAATTGGAGATCTCAAACTTCAATTGGAGAATATTTAAGAAGTGAAAATATTGTTGGTATAAAAGATATTGATACTAGATCATTAACTGTACATTTACGAAACCATGGAGCGATGAATGGTGTTATCTGTTCAGAAGATTACAACGAAAGTGTTTTAAAGGAGGAGCTAAATAAATATCCTTCAATGGAGGGAATGGATCTTGCGAAGATTGTCTCAACAAAAAATGAATACATATTTTCAAAAAAAGGAGCGAAAAAAGTTGTTGTGCTTGACTTTGGAGTCAAAAAGAACATTTTAAACATATTTCAAAAATTAGATTGCTGTGTTACGGTACTACCTGCAAATACAAGTGCAGAAAAAATACTAGATCTAAATCCTGATGGTATATTTTTATCAAATGGGCCTGGGGATCCTGCTGCAGTTAGTTATGCAATTGAAACAGTAAAAACACTTTTAGGGGTAAAACCAATATTTGGTATTTGTTTGGGGCATCAAATTCTTGCCCTTTCATTAAATGCTAAAACTTTTAAATTAAAATTCGGGCATAGAGGAATAAATCATCCTGTAAAAAATATAGATTCTAATTCAGTTGAAATTACAAGCCAGAATCATGGTTTCGCTGTTGATGGTAATAGTTTGCCCTCAAATGTTATTGAAACACATATTAACTTAAATGATAACACTAATGCTGGCATTGATTGTCCAGAATATTCTGCATTTTCTGTCCAATACCATCCAGAATCAAGTCCTGGACCACATGATAGTCGTTATTTATTTGAGAAATTTGTTGGGCTAATGAATGCCTAAAAGAACAGACATTAATTCTATTTTAATCATAGGTGCTGGGCCAATTATCATTGGGCAAGCTTGTGAGTTTGATTATTCTGGAACTCAAGCTGCTAAAGCTCTTAAAGAAGAAGGTTATAGAATTATTTTAGTCAATTCTAATCCGGCAACAATCATGACGGACCCTGACATTGCAGATAGCACATACATTGAGCCTATATCCTCTGAATATATAACTGAAATAATAAAAAAAGAAAAACCTGATGCATTACTACCTACAGTTGGAGGCCAAACTGCATTAAACCAGGCGATTGAACTTTATGAAAAAGGTGTTCTTAAAAAATACGGAGTTGAGTTACTTGGAGCTCAAGTCAGTTCAATTCAAAAAGCGGAAGATAGAGAAAAATTTAAAGAAGCAATGGATGAAGTCTCAATTGATACTGCTCTTGGTAACTTTGTTTACTCATGGAATGAAGCTAAAGAGCTAATTGATACAATTAATTTTCCAGTAATCATAAGGCCTTCTTTTACTTTAGGAGGAACGGGTGGTTCAGTAGCTTATAATTTTGAAGAATTTCAAGATCTTGTTGAAAATGGTTTGGCTTCTAGTCCTATTAGCGAAATTTTAATTGAAGAGTCTTTAATTGGGTGGAAAGAATATGAATTAGAAGTTGTTAGAGATAAATCTGATAACGTTATAATCATTTGTTCTATTGAAAATATTGATCCTATGGGTGTTCATACTGGAGACTCTATCACAGTAGCGCCTGCGATGACTTTATCTGATAAAGAATTTCAAAAAATGCGTAATTGGGCAATTAAATGTTTACGAACTATCGGTGTAGAAACAGGAGGGTCAAACGTTCAATTTGCTGTAGACTCAGCAAGTGGTAGAATGATTATTATTGAAATGAATCCTAGGGTAAGTAGGTCGTCTGCCCTTGCCTCTAAAGCTACAGGGTTCCCCATTGCAAAAGTTGCTGCAAAGCTTGCGGTTGGCTACACCTTAGATGAGCTGCCAAATGATATCACTGGAAAGACTTTGGCAGCCTTTGAGCCAACAATAGATTATATAGTGACTAAAGTACCTCGATTTGATTTTGAAAAATTTCCCTCTGCATCTGGTCATTTAGGTGTCCAAATGCAAAGTGTTGGAGAGGTAATGGCTATCGGTAGGACATTTAGAGAGTCGCTTCAAAAAGCATTTAGATCTTTAGAAGTGGGAGTTGATGGGCTAGAGCCTAAATGGGCATTTGAGGAGGATCCAGACTTAATCAGGGCACGATCTTTTGATTTGACAAGTTTAAGATTTGCAACCTCATTTAGACTACTAAAAATAAGGGAAGCTTTTTTATCAGGAAAAACGATTGAAGAAGTCTTTGAAATCACAAAGATTGACATATGGTTTTTAAATCAAATAAAAATGTTATCTGAACAAGATTATGAAGAAACACTATATCAATTAAAAAGTAAAGGTTTCTCAGATGCACAAATAGCTAGAAATGCTCGTACAAGCGCAGAAAAAATTAGGAAAACAAGAATCAAAGAAAATATTTTACCCTCATATAAATTGGTCGATACATGTTCAGCTGAGTTTGAAGCAAAAACACCTTATTGTTATTCTACATATGACTATGAAAATGAAATTGAACCTATCCAAGGTAAAAAAGTAATCATCCTTGGAGGTGGGCCAAATAGGATAGGGCAAGGAATAGAGTTTGATTATTGTTGCGTTCAGGCAGTTTTTGGACTGAAAGAATTAGGCTATAAAACTATTATGATTAATTGTAACCCTGAAACTGTTAGTACTGATTTTGATTTGGTTGATCGTCTTTATTTTGAGCCGGTCACCTATGAGGATGTAATGAACATTATTGATTTTGAAAAACCCGAAGGGGTTCTTGTTCAGTTTGGTGGACAAACTCCATTAAAAATTTCTAATCAGCTTTCTAATTCTGGTGCGCCAATTATTGGGACTTCTCCAGTAAATATTGATGTAGCAGAAGACAGAGAAAAGTTTGGGAAAATTTTAAAAAATTTAAACATTGCATGTCCTACTTTTGGAACAGGCAAGAGTTTAGATGAAGTCGTCGCTGTCGCTGATAATATAGGATATCCTGTGCTTGCCAGACCAAGCTATGTTCTTGGAGGCAGAGCTATGGAAATTGTTTATTCTCAAGATCAGCTAATTGATTATATATCTAGGTCAGCTGATGTTACTAAGGGCCATCCAATCTTAATTGATCAGTTTTTAGAGAATGCTTTTGAGTTTGATGTCGATGCTCTTTGCGATGGAGAAGAAGTTTATATTGGTGCAGTAATGCAACACATTGAGGAAGCTGGAATTCATTCTGGTGACTCTGCTTGTGTTTTGCCGCCATATCAGATTAAATCCAGTACAATGATTGAAATTGAAGAAATAACAACTATGCTTGCAATTGAATTAAATGTTATCGGGCTCATCAATATACAGTTCGCATATAAAGATGATATGTTGTATGTGCTCGAGGTAAATCCTCGAGCAAGTAGAACAACCCCATTTGTTAGTAAATCCACTAATGTGCCCTTAGCAAAAATTGCTGCTCAATTATCTGTTGGTCAAAAATTAATAAATTATAACCTACCAAGGTGGGACAGTATAAATCACGTTTCAATAAAAGAAGCTGTACTGCCTTTTAATAAATTCCCTGCAGAATCAATTTTTTTAAGTCCGGAAATGAAATCAACTGGAGAAGTAATGGGAATCTCTGAAAATTTTGGGCTTTCTTTTTATAAGGCAACACTTAGTGCTGGTATAAAATTGCCTGAATCCGGCTTGGTCTTTATTTCTGTTAATAATGAAGATAAATTTAAAATAATTTCTATTGCTAGGGCATTTAAAGAACTTGGTTTTAATATTGTTGCAACAGAAGGTACCGCTAAAGAACTAATTAAAAATGGCATGTCAGCAGAGACGGTGTATAAGGTAGGAGAGGGAAGGCCAAACATAGTTGATCGTATTAAAAATAATGAAATAGATCTTGTAATTAATACACCGCTGGGTGCGCAATCTAGATATGATGAAGAAGCTATAGGAAAAGCTTGTATTCAAAAAAGTATTATGGCCATCACTACCCTTTCAGCTGCAGATGCGGTATTATATGCAATACGAACAAAAAATAAAATAAAAGTAAAATCTATACAGGAATATCATTCTAGCTAGAACATCACTCTTTTATTGATTCCTCCATCTTTTTTAACCTGCTATACCGCTGCATTTTATTTTCTTTAAAGTTTTTCCATCTGTTATTTTTTTTATTTTTATAAAGTTCAAATTTTGATTTTATCGTTTTTCTAGGCCAATTATTATTTATAAGGTTTATATCTGCTGTTTCAAGTTGGGGGTCTAGGTTAAAAGATTTTACAAGTTTTTTTGTTGCAAATACTTTTATGATTTGATCTCTATTTTTTCTCCATATTTCTGCAGGTATTCTGATGATATAATTAGTGGAGTCTTCATACTGAAGTTCAAGTATTATTGGCATAACAAGTCCTCCAACATTAGAAAATTTTATTTCATAGTAGTTTAAGTTTGAATTATAAATTCTTTTTTCCTGAGGTTCTACTACAGAACTATCTCTGTATTTAATAAAATCTTCCATATCTAATATTGTGACTTCATAAGGATCGTATTTGTTATAAAAATCATTTGCCTCTTCATCTATTTCAACGATTGTTTCTTGGATTCCTATACGGTTTTTTTCTTCCCAAGATTGATTAGGTTCATTTTCCTCATCTAGTTTTTTTAGAGGAAATTCGATTTCTGGGTTTCTAGTATCTAAGGTATACCATTTTACTTCATCGATTGAAATATCAACAGGGTCTGTTGAATAAAACCATCCTCGCCAAAACCAATCTAAATCTACAGCGCTAGCATTTTCAAGAATTCTGAAAAAATCACTTGGTGTTGGGTGTTTGAACATCCATGTTTTTGAATATTCTTTAAATGCGAAATCGAATAATTCCCTGCCTACAATAGTTTCTCTTAAGATGTTCAAAGCTGTAGCCGGTTTGCCATAAGCATTATTACCAAATTGGTAGATTGATTCAGAATTGGTCATTATCGGCATAAGGTTTTTTTTATCACTTTTCATATAATTCACAATATTTTTAGCTGGGCCACGCCTACTCGGGTAATCTCTGTCCCATTCTTGTTCTGTCAAAAACTGTAGGTATGAGTTTAACCCCTCATCCATCCATGTCCATTGCCGTTCATCCGAATTCACGATCATAGGGAAATAATTGTGTCCAACCTCATGAATGATTACACTTATCATTCCATATTTAATTCTTTCAGAGTAAGTACCGTCTTTTTGAGGCCTACCATAATTAAAACAAATCATAGGGTATTCCATCCCATTAGCTGCTTCTACAGAAATTGCAACCGGGTAAGGATAATCAAATGTATATTTTGAATATACATTTAGCGTGTGGGCCACAGCTTTAGTTGAGTACCTTTCATATAAGGGGTTAGCCTCCTTAGGGTAATATGACATTGCCATTACAGTCCGGTCTCTTAGTTTGACACCCATTGCATCCCAGATAAATTTTCTGGAACTAGTAAAAGCAAAATCTCTAACGTTCTTGGCTTTATAACGCCATGTCTTAACTTTTTTACTTCTAGATTTTTCATTTATGATTGCTTCATCCTGCGATATGATAATCATAGGACTACTTGAAGATCTTGATTTTTTAAATCTATCGATCTGTTCTTTTGTTAGCACTTCCATCATGTTTTGCAGTTCGCCTGTTGATGCAACTATATGATCTGCTGGAACGGTTATCCGAACATCATAATCTCCGAAATCCAATGTGAATTCTCCCCTTCCTAAGAATTGTTTGTTCTGCCAACCATATACATCATTGTACATTGCCATTCTTGGAAACCACTGACAGATCGTATATAAATAATTACTATCTGTTTCAAAAAACTCATATCCAGACCTACCACCCATAAAGATCCTATCTTGCACTTTATAGTTCCAACGTATGGAAATCGATGTTTTTGATTTCGACCTTAAAGGTTTGTCCAGGTCGATTCTCATCATTGTTTTGTTTATTGTATAATTAAGTTTTCTTCCATCTATGGTGACAACTTCTTCAATATTGAAGCCACCATCGAAGTCATTTAAGACATCAAATGCATCTTTATCTCCATATATATATCCAGGCTTCATAGAAGAAAAATCTAATTTGCTTCTCATTTTCCCAGTAGAGATTTTATACGAGTCGGAATCCTTTGCTCGAATATTTTGATCAAGTTGCACCCATAAATAATTAAGATTATCTGGTGAGTTATTTGTATATGTTATTGTTTCAAATCCATTTATAGTTTGATTTTCATCATCTAGTTTTACATCTATAGTATAATCAGCCCTATTTTGCCAATACTCATGTCCAGGATAGCCTGCTGCAGTTCTATATGAATTAGGTGTTGCTATTTCTTGATCTAATTGTTTGAACTTGTCTTCAATTTGAGCAAGTGCTGTTGCAGTTATAATTGCAAAAAATACTTTTAGATGGTTTTTATACATTAATTAACATGATTTTTAAAAAAATATTGAATGTCTTTTTTTTTAGATAATTTAAATTTAAAAATGAATTATAAAATTAAACATTTAGTAGTATGTGGCATCTTCTTTTTTGGTTGTTTATTCGCTCATCCATTTCATTCTTCGATAATTTCTCTAAAGTTTAATGATAATTCGAGGTCTATTGAAATAACTATGAGAGTTTTCGCAAATGACTTAGAAAAAACAATAAATCAAATTAATGATTTAAATATCATCATTGATAATGATGATAATAAGAAAGATGTAGATAGTTTAATTTTTAATTACATTATTAAAACGATATTTTTATCTATAAATGAAAAAGAGTGTGATTTAAGTTGGATTGGTAAAGAATTTGAAACTGATATCGTTTGGCTTTATTTAGAAATTTTAGATGTAGATAAAAAAATAAAAAAAATTATTTCTGAAAATAGGTTTTTATTTTCATCTTTTGAGGATCAATTAAACATTATGAATTTTAACATTCATGGTAAACAGAAAACTGTTATGGCTCATAGAGATAAACCATTTGACATTCTTTCCTTTTAAATTTGATTTGTTTTAATCAGTTAATGAATCGTCGTTTATAATGCTGCCTTATACATTTGAAGTTTTTAGTTTAGACCATATCGTTTCGATAATAGTCATTCTTTTTCTTTTTATTATATTTTTGGGATATAATGATAAAATTGGAATAAAAGATGATAGCAAAACATTTTTAATTGTTCTATCTGTTCTAATGATATTTTTAGATCTATCCGAAGATTTAGTCAGAATTTTTACCGGTTATTATTCTATAACTAAAGATCTCCCTTTACAACTTTGTAGCATCGGAGTTTATTTAGCGGCTTTTAATTTGATGTATCGAAATCAAACTATATTTAATTTGATTTTTTATTGGGGTTTTGTGGGAGCTACAAATGCTATTCTGACACCTGATGGTGACTTATTTGAGCTTAGAATATTTTTCTTTTATAGTCAGGGATATCACGCTGCTTTAATATTTGCTGTTTTATGGATGATGATTAAATACGATATGCGAATGGATTACAGATCAATCTTGCAAGTGGTGATCTATACAAATATTATTGTTGGGTTAATAACAATAGTCAATTATGTACTAGATAGTAATTATATGTTTTTAACAGTGATGCCAAACTCAATTAGCCCATTTCTAATGGGTGAATGGCCAACGTATATAATAATGGTGCAAGTTTTTTCAGTAGTTTTAGTTGTTCTTTTTATTTACATTCAAAATTATTTACTAAAACCAGCAGAAATATAATTTTTTACATAAGCACAGACTTAATCAGTAGGAATGTATTTTGGTGATTTCCTATGAATTGTTCGTTGTTCATAAGCATAGGCGATTTCAATTAATGTGGGTTCGCTCCATTTAGTTCCAAAAAATGATACCCCAACTGGAACATTATCAATAAAACCCATAGGAACATTAATATTTGGATATCCAGACAGGGCAGCAAATACAGTGGTTGAAATATAGTATTTGTCTCCATTAATCAGGTCAGTTTTCCAAGCTGGGCTTCCTGTTGGTGATACGAACGCATCTAGGTCATGCTTTTTCATAACTTTATCTATGCCAAGCTCACCGGTAAGTGTTTTCATATGCTTTACTGCTTCCTGATAGGATGTTGATTCTATTAGACTTTCTTTTGATTGCGCGTTTTTCATTCTATCAAGATTAAAATACATCATTTCGATACTATCTAATAAAGTTTGATTTATTGCATCCTCTAGGTCTTTTACATGGTTGTCAACACCAGAGGTAGTAAAATATTTTTTCAGGCCATCTTTAAATTCATGAGCCATTATTTCAACAGCGTATTCTTGAGGCGACTTTTTGTTATCGATTTTTTGAAAAATATCATTTATTTCAATTATTTCAGCTCCACCTTTTTCAAGGTCTTTGATTGTGTTCTCCATTAACAAATCTAATCTATGATTTTTGCCATTCATGGTTTTAACATATCCAATTCTTTTACCCTGGAGACCTTCTTTTTTCAAAAATTGGGTATAGTCTTTAAAAGAATTATTTTTACTTACTTTTGTTTTATCATCATTATCGTCAACTCCAGTAAGTGCACCTAGCATTACAGCAGCGTCTTCAACATTTCTAGACATGGGACCTGCAGTGTCTTGTGTGTAGCTTATTGGGATGATACCGGCTCTACTCCATAAACCCACAGTTGGTTTTATACCTACAATACCATTTGCATTGGAGGGGCACATTATTGATCCCCAAGTCTCAGTTCCAATTGCTATAGCACATAAATTGGCTGAAACAGCAACTGCTGAGCCTGAGCTAGATCCACATGGGTTGCGATCTAGAACATATGGATTTTTTGTTTGTCCTCCTAAACCGCTCCAGCCACTGCTAGAGTATGAGGCCCTATAGTTTGCCCACTCACTTAAATTACTTTTCCCAATTATAACAGCGCCAGCATCTCTTAATTTTTTTGCCACCCAACTATCTCTTACAGGAAAAGCATTTTGGAGTATTCTGCTACCAGCGGTTGTAGGCATTTTATCGTGCGTGTCTATGTTGTCTTTAAGCAGTACTGGGATACCAAACAGCGGACTTTTAATTATTTTTTCATTTTGAAGAATCTTGTCTAATGAATCTGCAATTGTCAATGCATCAGGATTGACAGTTAATACTGAATTAAGATTAGGACCTGATTGATCTATTGAATTTATTCTGTCAATGTAAGCCGATACTATTTCGTTAACTGTATACCTATTATTTTGATATCCGCTTTGGATTTCTTTTATTGAAATCTCTTCTAAAAAAGATGTTTCATCCGAAATATAACTTTTATTTGTTGTGCACGAATGATTAGAAATGACAAAGAAGCATATAAAAGTACAATTAAGTATTAATTTATATATATTCATAATTTTTACTTTGCTTAGTTATACATAAGTTAACATAATATTAAAAATATGAGCTATTTTGATTTAAATAAGAAGAGTATTCATTGAATAAAATATTATTTATTATTATAATTTTTTTAAGCTGTTCAGGTAATGAAAAGGAATTTTCTCTTACAAGCATTAATTACACTATGTGGAAAGACTTTATTAAACCTACTGAGAAAGAGCTTGCATGGGCTCAAATCTCTTGGAGGACTACTTTCTATGATGGACTAGTTGACGCAGATAAATTTAATAAACCACTTCTTTTATGGGTTATGAATGGGCATCCTTTAGGGTGCACATGAAATAACGGAGCAGCGGGCCGGAGGTCTGTTTGGTCAGATTCGAGAGTAATTGACATCGCAAAAAATTTTGTGGCTTCAACAGATGAAGTTTGGCGTTTACAAGGCGCCAATGATGAAGATGCTTTGATGTTTCAATCTATTGCAGACAAGGGGCACTATCGAAAAAAGGGTGGTTCTAGACAAGGTATATATGTACTGAGTCCCAGCGGCCAACTATTAAGTTCAGTTAATTCACTTAATCCGGATGTTGTTTTAGAGATTATTAAAGAGGGTTTAAAAAAATGGGATATGCTTCCTGCAACTCAAAAATCGCTCCCTGAAGATTTTACCAAAAAAATTAAGCATCGTTGGGAGGATAGCTATCCGGTTGATGGTTTGATATTAAAAGGAGCAAAGTCTGATTTGTTATCAGACCCGCCAAATTTTGATAACAGAGGTGATAGGTGGAATATGGATCACATATGGTTTAATAAAGAGGAAGCTTTACTTTGGCTTCCAAAAAACCAAGTTGTCGGCAGTATTCAGGAGTGTCCAGAATTAATAAAAGAAAGGTTATTCAGGTTTCATTTCGTAGATAATGTTAGAGGGCAAACTTTACCTTTTGCCCCAGAAGAAATTAAGTTTTCAAAATTAAGTTTAGAGGTTACAAGCTCTACAAAATCCATGCTATCTTTTAGCATTAGTGGAAGTGCTAATGCTGTAGCAATAGGAGGATGGTTACTTGGTGAGAATGATTGGACTCCAAATCATAAGTTAGATCATGGAATAAAAACCCAAGTTTTAGGAAGTGCAACATTTGATAAAACGGTTAATCAATTCATAGAGTTTGAATTAGTTATCTTAGGGAAGTGGTATGGTAAGACTCAAAATAATGGAAGGAAACTAGGGCCTGATCAAGGGGATATTGGTATTTTTTATACAATTTCAAATAATTTAGAAACTAGTATCATAGCTCCTGCGTTTGTCGATATGTATAATGCTGATTGGATAAAAAAGCCTTCATAAGCTGAAGGAACTTTTTCTTAATCTTACTGTTTAAATTTTTTAATCAAAGTAATTTATATTATTAAAGATTAAAATTGAGCTCAGTAAAATACTGAGACTTTTATTTTTAAAATTTATTCAATTGCCAAATGAAAAAACACTTTATCACATTTCAGTTCATTATATACTTTTTTTCTATTTGTAATGCTCAAATTTATGATCTTCCAGAATGTATTGAGATTGCATTAGAAAGAAAAAGAACTTTGGTTTCAGCTGATCTTGATGTGCAGTCTGCAGCCAAACAGGTACTTGGTTCTTACAGCGGTGTGCTGCCTTCAGTTAGTTTTTCTACAAATGGTGGTAAAACAAAATATCCAAATCAAGAGAGTATTGTTCCTGATCTTGTTAATCTTGAGATTGATACAATAAGTAGCGGTGAATCAAGTTATATGTCTGCTGGGTTGTCAATTAATAAATCTATATATAATGGAGGACAATCTGTTAATGCAATTAAGCAAGCAAAAATAAACTTAGAGATTTCAAAACTTCGAGGAAGAAATACAAAGATTTTGGTTATTCAAAACGTTACAAGATCATACTATTCTCTTTTAAAATCTCAAGAGTTATTAGATGTGGCAAAAGAAAATTTAATTTTATCGCAAAAACAAATTGATTTAGTCCAAAAACAGTTCGAGCTTGGTTCGGTTAGTAAAACAGATTTTTTGAAAGCCAAAGTCTCTGTTGGGCAAGCAAGAGTTGAACTTCTTAATAGAGAAACTTCATTAGAGGCATCTAGAAGACAATTATTTAACGATATGGGCATGATAGATTTTGGACAGTCCATACAGGCTAGATCGAAAGAATGGTCTCCAACATCTATACCAACTAGTGCAGAAGCACTAACATTGTTAAAAGAACAAAATCCCAATATATTAATTCAGCAATCACGAATTCAGTTAAATAAACTTCAAGTAAAAATCGCTAAAGGTATGAGATCGCCATCTATATTTGCATCTTTAGATTATTCAGCAAACGGAGATAATAGTGAAGAGTTAAAAGAAGCGTTTAAAGATGATTGGCGTTTTGGAGTAAACATGGGGGTTACTCTTCCGTTATACTCTGGGAACTCACTTTCATCTGCACAACAAAGAGCTAAAATAGAGCAGCAAAAATCTGAAAATAACTATATTTCTAACATAAATGACCTAAGAGTACAAATTGAACTAATTAGAAAATCAATTTTAAACTATGCTGAAATAATCCCAATTAATCAGGAAGTCGTTTTGTCTGCAGAGGAGGATTTAAAACTTGTGCAAGAAAAATACAGTGTTGGTTCAGCAACGATACTTGAGGTATTAGATGCACAAGTTTCTTTGATCCGATCAAATTCTAGCTTAATTAATATTATTCATGATGCTAGGGTGGAGGAGATGAACCTTAAGGCTATTCTTGGTGTCTTAGATTTAGAATATCAAAATAAAGAAGAGCAATAATGGTAGAAATGATAAAGAAGAAAACGTTTTGGATTACAATGATAATCATTTGTTTAGTTATCATTGGTGGCTATACAAAATTTTTAAAAGAAGATGACAATCTTTTTGTCACTGCTGAACAGGTTGTAAAAAGAGACGTTATTCATAAAGTTAACGCAAGCGGTATTATTCAGCCAGAAGAGGAAGTCCAAATTACTTCAATGGTCTCTGGTTGGATAACTAAGATAACTGTAATCGAGGGTGACACCGTAAAACCAGGTCAGCATCTTATTAGCATAGATAAAAAACAATATCAAGCTGCTTATGATCAAGCTCTTTCACAGGTAAAATCTTCTAAAGCGAATTTGAAAAATGTTACTTCACAGCTTGAAAGGACAAAACAATTATTTGAGCAAAAACTTATTTCAAAGCAAGAGATTGAGCAGATTGAAGCGTCCTACGAATTAGCTTTAAGTCAGGTTGATCAGGCTAATGCAGCTTTACTGTCAAGAGAAGATGAACTATCAAAAACAAAGTTAGTTGCACCTAAGTATGGTATTGTAACAAGTCTTACAAAAGAAGAAGGAGAAATGGCATTAGGCGGGATGTTTAATCCTGGAGTTTTAATGACAATTGCTGATTTAAACCATATGGAAGTTTTGGTTGATGTAAATGAGAACGATGTCGTCACAATCGATGTCGGAGATACAACTGAAATTGAAATTGATGCATTCCCTGACACACTTTTTTACGGATTAGTTAGCGAGATAGCTCATACTGCCCAAAATCTGAACATGGGTAGTCAACAGCAAGTTACAAATTTTAAAGTGAAGATTAAGGTTCTTAAACCTCCTCATAAAATACGCCCAGGAATGAGTAGTACTGTTAATATCATTTCAGAAACAATAAAAAATACTTTATCAATCCCCATTCAATCTCTAGTGTCAAGGCCTAAAAATTTTGAAGAGTTGGGCGAAGAAGATAAAAAGAATGGTGATGATAGTGAGAGCAATTATTCAAATGCTAAAGAAGGTATCGATGTTGTGTTCATTCTAGTTGATAATTTTAATGGAAAAGAAACAGCTGAAGGTGAGAAGTATGCTATTGTAAAACCTGTGGATACTGGATTATCTAGTGAAAATTATTATGCTGTAAACACAGGCGTAGATTTAGGTGATATTATTGTTACTGGAAGATATCGCGTTTTAAGTAAAGAGTTACAGCACGGTATGAAAGTTTCTTTTAAAATAGAATCGAGTTCATATTAATGAATTTGCTTATAGATAAAGAATTTTAATCTACGTTGGAATTAATTAGTTTAAAGAGCATCTACAAAATTTACAATGTGGGTGGAGAGGAAGTACGCGCTCTTGATGGAGTAGACCTTTCTATAAACAATAATGAATACCTATCAATTATGGGCCCCTCCGGCTCTGGAAAATCTACTATGATGAATATGATAGGGTGTTTAGACAGCCCATCATCTGGATTGTATGAATTTGAAGGTGAAAAAGTTCATATAATGGATGATAGCCAACTTGCCTCAATTAGAAACAGAAAAATTGGGTTTGTTTTTCAAACATTTAATCTACTACCAAAAGCAAGTGCACTACATAATGTTGAGATTCCATTAGTATATGCGAATATTAAGAAAGAGAAGCGGCTTGAAATGGCATCGAATGCGCTTATTAGTGTTGGACTAGAAGATAGAATGCATCATCGCCCCAATGAATTATCTGGAGGACAAAGGCAGCGTGTTGCAATAGCTCGTGCTTTAGTAAACGAGCCTTCAATAATATTAGCAGATGAGCCAACTGGGAATCTTGACTCAAAAAGTGGGCATGAAATAATGAAAATTTTTGATGAATTACATAGGTCAGGGAATACAATAATACTTGTTACTCACGAAGATGATATTGCTAAATATTCTAATCGCATAGTACGATTATTAGATGGTAAGGTAGTTTCTGATGAACCAGTTAAAAAGTAATGTTCTCACTTTTTTTTGAAAATTTAAAAATTTCTTTAATTGCGGTTTTTGCAAATAAAATTAAATCGCTACTTACTGCTCTGGGAATTATTATAGGGGTTTTTTCGGTTACGCTAATGGGCACACTCATTTCTGGATTAGATCGTTCATTTGAAAGCAGTATGTCCTGGTTGGGTAAAGATATATTGTATGTTAGCAGGTACGAGTGGTTTAGTGATATGGAATGGTGGGAAGTAAAAAATAGACCTAGAATGAGGTCAGAGTATGTTAATCAGATAAAAAATCTATCCAAATATGCTCTAGCTGTCTCGCCAGTCATGCAAAGAGGTGCATCTCTTTCTTTTGATGATAAAGAGACACGGACTGAAATATTTGGGACAAATGAAGAGTATATGGAAACTATCAGCACAGACATTCAGCAAGGAAGATTTTTCTCACAAAGCGAAGACAGGAATGGTTCGAGAGTCACGGTTATTGGCGATGGTATAAAAGAAGCATTTTTTGGATTTGAAGAGCCTATTGGTAAGTATATTAAAATTGATAATGTAAAGTTTAGAGTAATAGGGGTTTTAGAAAAGCAGGGCAAATTCTTAGGTCTTTTTAGTGTTGATAATCAGGCAATATTACCTTTGGGTGCTTATAAAAGAATTTTTTCTAAAAGAGGTTGGATGCGTTTAAGTGTGAAGATTCCGGAGGATAAAATTGAGGAAGGCTTAGATGAAATTTCAGGTGTAATGCGGCAGATAAGAGGTTTAAAACCAAGTCAAAAAAATGATTTTGCTATAAATCAGACAAAAGCATTTGAATCGCAATATAACAAATTAAAACTAGCAATAGGCGGAACTGGTTATTTCATCACCTTGCTTTCTCTTATAGTAGGCGGTATTGGTATTATGAACATAATGTTTGTAACTGTTAAAGAAAGGACAAGAGAGATAGGCGTTAGAAAAGCTATTGGAGCGACCAACGGTATGATACTTGGGCAATTTCTGATGGAAGCTGTAACGATATGCTTTTTTGCTGGTATTGCAGGCTTGGGTTTTGCATATGCTGTTAGTCTAGTGATAAACCAATTTTTCCCTTCTACTCTTCCTTTAGCGCTTTCAGTGTTCTCTATATTTATCAGTATGTTCGTTGGAGTTCTATCCGGTTTTATACCTGCTTACAAAGCATCAAAACTTGACCCAATTGATTCACTTCGGTATGAATGAAAATGCTTTCTAGAAATTTAAAAAACATTCTTAAAGAAAGTTTCTACATGGCAATTGATGCCATTCGGCAAAATAAGCTTAGATCATCTTTAACGCTGCTTGGAATAAGCATAGGTGTATTTTCTGTAATAGGTGTAATGACAGCAATTAGGACTTTAGAATCATCTGTGGCTTCGGGGCTGAACGTTTTTGCCGCAAATACATTTGTGATTCAAAAGTATCCTGAAATACAAATTGGTAGGCGTGATAAAAAATATAGAAATAGAAAAAATATTGATTACAGTCAATATAAAAAATTAAAAGAAAGAGCAAAGCTTCCTGCTCTTGTTAGTGTAAGTGAGGGAAGCTCAATAAGAGATGTAAAGTATAGGGATAAAAAAGTAAATAACTATGTTGAGCTTTTTGGAGGAGATGAGGGTAGTATAAGAATATTTAAAACCTTCATAGCAGATGGTAGAAACATTGCTCCAGATGATGTTAGATATTCCAGGAATGTATGTGTTTTAGGAATGGACGTGGTTGATAGGCTTTTCCCTTTTGAAAACCCTCTATCAAAAAAGATACAGCTGAATGGATTAGACTACACTGTAATCGGTGTAGCTGAAAAAAAGGGTGAGGCATTTGGGCAAAGCCAAGATAATTATATTGCAATTCCAATTACGAATTTTTTAAAAAAATTTTCTAATAAGTGGACATCATTAAGTATAAATATAGAGGCATCATCAGAGTTGGAATATGAAAAAACTAGGCAAGAAGCAATTGGTGTAATGAGGTCAGTACGGAAAGTAGGACCTGGAGAAGAAAATGATTTTGAGATTGTCACTAGTAATGAAATGATTGAAACGTTGTCGGGGTTTACAAGTGGAATAAAAGTATTTGCACTTTTAGTTAGTGTAATTGCTTTAGTTGTTGCAGGTATCGGAATTATGAATATAATGCTAGTTTCTGTTACCGAAAGAATAAAAGAGATAGGTATCAGAAAAGCTATTGGTGCTACAAAGCAAGATATCTTAACTCAATTTTTGATGGAAGCAGTATTTTTAAGTGAATTTGGTGGTATTGCAGGCATAGTTTTTGGAGTAGGCGCGGGGAATATTGTTTCTTTTATATTTAATATACCAGCGGTCATCCCAATAGATTGGGCAATAATTGGTTTAGTAGTTTGCTCTGTGATTGGAATTGGCTTTGGTATCTATCCAGCTTGGAAAGCAGCGCAGCTAGATCCAATCGAATCTCTTCGCTTCGAATAGATTTTCTTTAATTAAAACTAAAGTTAAATTTTCAAACAAAAACCATGCCTAAATCATTATATATAAAGATTGTTAACAATTATATTTTGAATCAAATGAAAACACATAATTTGAAATTTAATTTTTTTAAAAGAAGATAACAGAATGATTGTAGGCATAATTCCAGCTAGGATAGGTTCAAAGAGATTCCCTAAAAAGATATTAGCCGACATTGATGGTAAGCCAATGGTTGTACACGTTGCAGAGCGGGCAAAGCAGTCAAAACTTTTAGAAAAGGTGATCTTAGCAATTGATTCCAATGAGGCAAAACAAGTTTTGTCTGATTTTGATTTAGAAATAGTAATGACTAGTAAAGACCATGTAAGTGGGACAGATAGAGTGACTGAAGTAGTAAAAGGGCTTGATTCTGCTGAGCTGATCATTAACATTCAAGGTGATGAACCATTACTAGAGCCTAAAGTCATTGATGGATTAATAAAGATCTTTGATGATAGCACAGTAAGTATGGGTACCGTCGTTAGTCGCAAAATAGGCATAAGAGATTATTTAGATAGGAATGTAGTAAAAGCCTTTTTAGATGAAAATCAAAATGCCTATGATTTTAAACGTGATATTTATGATTCTGATATAGGCGGAGTATTTAGACACATTGGATTCTATGGCTTTGATAGGGATACATTGCTGCAATTTTCTTCATTACCTGCTTCTAAAAATGAGATAAAATATTCACTAGAACAGTTCAGAGCACTAGATAATGGTATTAAAATAAAAGCATTCATTTCTAACGCGCAACAGCAAGCTATTGATAGCCCTGAAGATCTTGACCGTGTCTTATCACAATTAAATAAAATAAAGGACACAGATTAAAATATGAGTACTAAATCAAAAAATACTAAGTACATATTTGTTTTAGGAGGTGTTATGTCTGGATTGGGTAAAGGTATTGCAGCTTCTTCTATAGGATATATTTTAAAAAATTCTGGGTTGAAAGTTACCATATTAAAGTTAGATCCATATTTAAATGTTGACCCAGGGACAATGAATCCTTATCAACATGGTGAGGTTTTCGTTTTAGATGATGGTTCTGAAACTGATTTAGATTTGGGCCACTATGAACGTTTTATTGATGTCAGCATGACCAGGAATAATAATGCAACTGCAGGACAAATATATAGTACAGTGTTAGAAAAAGAAAGAAAGGGTGAATATTTAGGTCAAACTGTTCAAGTTATTCCACACGTAACAGATGAAATTATCAAAAGAATTAAAAGTGTAAATAAACCTAAAAAATATGACGTTGTGATTTGTGAAGTAGGTGGAACGGTTGGAGACATTGAAAGCTTGCCATTTATGGAGGCTATTCGTCAGCTTTCTCTTAACGTTGGTCCTCAAAATCATCTAATAATGCATGTGACTCTGTTGCCGTATGTTGATGCGAGCGGAGAACTTAAATCAAAGCCCACTCAGCATTCAGTAATGAAACTTAGAGAAATAGGATTATCTCCTGATATGATTTTATGTAGATCTCAGCATCATATTGATAAATCTGTAAGAGAAAAAATCGCTTTGTTTTGTAATGTTCGCTCAGACCATGTTTTTGAAGGGAGAGATGTTCAAAGTATATACGAGGTCCCATTGCTATTACATGAACAAAATATGGGGCACTTAGTTAATGAGAGGTTACAATTAAACAAAGAGCCAGATTTATCTAAGTTAAAAAACTTTGTTCATAATTATAAAAACCCTAAAGAGGAGCTAACAATTGCAATGTGTGGTAAATATACCGAACTAATTGATTCATATAAAAGTGTGCTGGAATCATTTGTACATGCAGGAGTAGAAAATGGTGCAAGAGTAAATATTAAATGGGTAAAAACAGATAAGATTACCAATGATAAATCTGCTAGCAAGCAGTTTAAAGATGTAGATGGAATTTTGATTTTGCCAGGTTTTGGTTCTCGAGGCAGTGAAGGAAAAATTTTATCTTCAAAATATGCTCGTGAAAACAACATCCCATTTTTGGGTATATGTTTAGGGATGCAATGTGCAATTATAGATTTTGCAAGGCATGTATGTGGATTGAAGGGGGCAAACTCTACTGAATTTAATAAGCGAACAAAATACCCTATAATTGACCTCATGGAATCTCAAAAAGCAATTAAAATAAAAGGCGGTACCATGAGATTAGGAGCTTATGATTGTACTATAAAAGCAGGAACAAAAACCTATTCAGCATACAGATCAAAAAAGATTTCTGAACGCCATAGACATCGTTACGAAGTAAATAACAGATATAAAAATAGGCTCGAAAAAGCCGGGATGGTTATTTCAGGTGTTAATGATTCATTAGGGGTGGTGGAAACAATTGAAATAAGTGGTCATCCTTGGTTTGTTGCAGGGCAGTTTCATCCTGAATTAAAAAGTAGAGTGAATAAAGCACATCCTTTGTTCAGGGAGTTTATAAAAGCTTCAAAGAAATATAGCAAGAAAAGGAGTTGATCATTGAGGGATATTAAAGTCGGGGATGTTATTTTTGGAAAGGATAATCTAGGTATAATTGCAGGGCCTTGTGTCATTGAAAACCGCGACCATTCTTTAGAAATGTCTTATGCTATAAAAGAAGTTTCTGAGGATGTAGGCATTCCAATTATTTTTAAAAGTTCATTTGATAAGGCCAATAGAACTTCAATAAAATCTTTCCGAGGTCCTGGAATTCAGGAGGGCATGAGAATTTTAAGTGATGTAAAAACTGAAACAGGGCTGAAAGTGTTAACAGACATACATTCTCCAGATCAGGCAGGTCTAGTCTCAGATGTAGTGGATATCATTCAAATTCCAGCATTTCTGAGTAGGCAAACAGATCTTTTAATTGCTGCTGCAAAAACGGGGAAACCAATCAATATAAAAAAAGGACAATTTCTTGCTCCTTGGGATGTTGAACATATCGTAAAAAAAGTGGAGGAATCTGGATCTCAAAATATATTGCTAACAGACAGAGGGACTCAATTTGGTTACAATAATTTGGTTGCAGATATGCGAGCTATACCTTTGATGAAACAATTTGGTTACCCTGTCATTTTTGATGCAACACATAGTGCTCAACTTCCTGGAGGTAGCGGCGGGCATTCTTCTGGTATGAGAGATATGATACCTACATTAGCACGAGCTGCTGTTGCAGCAGGGTGTAATGGTGTTTTTATGGAAGTTCACAATAATGTTGATAAGGCTAAGTCAGATGCCGCTACTCAGTGGCCGTTAGATAAACTAGCTACACTTTTAATTGAATTAAAAAAAATACACAATTCACTAAGGTAAAAGATGGAAGATTATAATAAAATTAAAATTATTATCTCAGATATTGATGGTGTTTGGACAGATGGCTCAGTGTATAAAGGCACTGATAATATGGAGTTTAAAAAGTTTTCTGTATTCGATGGTGTAGGTGTGGCCTATGCAAGAGCTGCAGATTTGAAAATTGCAATTATTTCTGCTAGGTATTCTCCTGCTACTGAGTTTAGGGCGAAAGAGTTAAATATTGAGGACTGTTATAATGGAGGTTTAAATAAACTTCATGCATATAACGAAATAAAACAAAAATACTCACTTTCGGATAATATGATTGCTTATTTGGGCGATGATATGGTTGATCTACCTGTTATGGAATTAGTTGGGTTACCTATTGCTGTAGCAAATTCAACTCCTGAAATCTTAAAGGTAGCGAAGCACATAACAAAAGTAAAAGGCGGTGAAGGTGCGTTTAGAGAAGCTGTTGAGTATATAATAAAAATGCAGGGTAGAACAAAAGAAGTCACAAAGAAAATGGTTGAAAGGGTTTTAAATAGTTGAGCTATAATAATCTAATATGTGCAATTATTTTTTTCTTATTCATAAATGGGTGTTCTAGAGAATCACCAAATGAAGAATTAAGTAAAGGAGTGGATTTCCCTGACCAAGAAAGTTGGGGTGTTACAATTATATTGACTGATTCTTCTGTTGAAAGAGCACGGGTTAAATCTGGTCATTTAGAAAAATATAATCAGAAGCAGCATATTTTATTAGATGAAAATGTAGAAGTAGATTTTTTTGATAAGAAGCAAAAACATGTCGCGGTACTTAATAGTTTTAAAGCAGAAGTTGATCAGAAAACGAATAATATGAAAGCCGTTGGTAATGTAATTGCTATTTCTGACAGTGGGATTACTCTTTATACTGATACACTTTATTGGGATGCAAAAAATGAAAAAATGAGCACAGAAGATTCTGTAATGATAACAACGTTAGAAAAAGATACATTATATGGTATTGGATTTGAATCAGACTCTGATCTTGAAAATTGGAAAATACTAAACCCTTCAGGTGTAACCGAGAGGAATTGATTTGAGTGCAAAAAATAAAAAATCGTTGTCTGCAAAAGGATTACATAAACAATATGGTTCAAGAATGGTTGTAAACAATGTTGATATTTATGTAAATCAAAAAGAAGTTGTTGGCCTTTTGGGTCCCAATGGAGCAGGAAAAACCACTACATTTTATATGATAACTGGAATGGTTAAACCCACAAAAGGAAATATTTATTTAGACGATGATGATATCACAAATGACCCGATGTATAGACGAGCTCGTAAAGGAGTTGGTTATCTAGCACAAGAACCATCAATTTTTTCAAAGCTAACTGTTGAGAATAATCTTAAGCTTGTTCTTGAGATGAGAAAAGATTTATCAAAAGATGAGCAAAATGATAAACTAGATTCGCTTTTAGATGATTTTTCAGTTACATCACTTAGAAAAAGTAAAGGGGGGACACTTTCAGGAGGTGAGAGAAGGAGGGTTGAGATTGCTAGAACCCTTTGTATGGATCCTGATTTTGTGTTGCTTGATGAGCCTTTTGCTGGTGTAGACCCAATTGCAGTTGAAGAGATACAGTCAATTGTAAATTCACTTAAAGAAAGAAATATTGGCGTATTAATAACAGATCACAATGTTAGGGAGACTTTATCTATAACTGACCGCTCTTATCTGCTTTTTAACGGGGAAATTTTAAAATCGGGGACTTCTGAATTTTTAGCTAATGATAAAGAAGCAAAGAGACTTTATCTTGGAGAAAAATTTAGACTAGATTAATTAATGCCTCGTTTATCCCAGAAACTTGAACAAAAACAAAAACTTGCACCGAGGCAAGTTCTTCAAGCTCGACTTCTTCAATTAAATACATTAAACCTTGAGCAAGCTATAATGAAGGAGCTTGAGTTAAATCCTATTTTAGAGCAGGTTGAGCCAGAAGATTTTGAAGAAAAATCGATGGCAGAAGAAATATTAGAAGAGATGGATGCTCCGATTGAAGATGTATACACCGATGAAAGCTCCTATTATATAGAACAAGAGAAAAGCGATCTGCCAATACCAGGCAGGACGACTTTCATAGAAAAAATAATTGAACAATTAAAAGACCTCGGACTATCAGATCTGGAGAGAGAAATTGCAGAAGATATTCTTTGGAACATAAATGAGAGGGGTTATTTAGATACGGATTTGATCTTAATAGCAGATAATTTTGAATTAGAAGAACAAGACATTGAACCAATTTTATTTGCTATTCAAAGGATGGAGCCAAAGGGGCTTGGCGCAAGAGATTTGAAAGAATGTCTAAGTGTACAAATTGAGGAAGATAAAGAATCACATGCTTATATTATTTTATCAAAATATTTTGATGATTTTATGCATAAAAGGTATGAAAAAATTAAAACTAAACTCAAATGTACCAGTGAAGAACTTCATGATGCTGTTGAAATAATATCTAAACTAAATCCTCGTCCCGGTGAAGGCTATGCTGATAATTTTCAAGTAATCATACCTGATGTAATTGTAAGAGAAGATGGAGAGGATTGGTTAATAACAACTAACGACGGTGGTATTCCTGAATTGAGAATTAGTAAAACATATGAAGGTGGTGTTGAAAATGGGGAGTATAGTGGTAAGGCGAAATCATTCATACGTGAAAAAATGGACTCTGCTAATTGGTTCATTGAGGCTGTAAAGCAGAGGCGAGTTACGATGGTCAATGTTATGAGGGCTATAATTAAATACCAACCAGAATGGTTTGGAGGAGATATGAATCATCTTAGACCATTAAAATTGCAAGATATCGCAGAAGAAATTAATATGGACATTTCTACGATAAGTAGGTCAACTCGTGGTAAGTTTGTAGATACTCCTTATGGTGTTTTTGAATTAAAACATTATTTTACTGATGCAATAGATCTTGGAAATGGGCAAGTTCTTGGAACATTTGTAATAAAAAAAGAGTTACAAAACATAATTAATTCAGAAGATAAAACGAGCCCATTTAATGATGATACATTAGTACAATTATTAAATGATAAAGGATATAAGTTAGCAAGGAGAACTGTTGCTAAATATAGAGATCAATTAGGTCTTCCAGTGGCGAGACTTAGAAAAGAAATTTAAAAAAAGAAGAGGTTGATATGGCAAGAAAAATAATAGTTGGGGATCAAGAATTTATTGTTCCCGATAAATTCCCAAAAAGTGGGTTCACAATTGGATTGATCTTAGTTTTGCTTTTAGCAATATGGAGTTCTATTTATAGAGTTGAGCTTGAGGAGGAAGGTGTTTTAATGACTTTGGGTGAGTACTCTGGTTTAGTTCAATCAGGCATCCATGTTAAATGGCCTGCACCAATTCAGACGGTAATTAAGATTCCAACAAAAAGAGAATTAGAAATGGAGTTTGGTCAAGTTGCTAGTTCAGATTCTAGAAGAAGATCAAACCGTTCTGAATTGCAGGAGGAAGCGTTAATGCTTACAGGGGATCTCAATGTTGCAGTTGTTCCTTGGAAGACTCAATACAGAATAGCTGAACCTGATAAGTTTTTATTTAAAGTTAAGGATCCTGTTGGCACGTTCAGAGATATGAATGAAGCAGTAATGAGAGAAGTAATTGGAGATAGAAGTGTAAATGAGGTATTGACAACAGGGAGACAAGAAATTGCTGCTAAGATGGAAGTAAAGCTCCAAAAAATGTGTGATCAATATGAGAATGGGATTAAGATCAATCGCATTTTGTTACAGAAAGTATTGCCTCCTAAACAGGTTCAGGATGCATTTAATGAAGTAAATACAGCTGAGCAAGAAAAGGAAAAAATGATAAACCAAGCATTAGGTGATTACAACCGTATAATCCCTAGAGCTAGGGGTGAAGCAGAACAAACCGTACAGCAGGCTGAAGGGTATGCAATGGATAGAATAAATAGAGCAAAAGGTGATGCTTCTCTTTACACGGATTTATTAAGGGCTTATAAGAAAGCGCCGGAGGTAACCAAGAACCGAATCTATCTCGAGACAATGGCGGATATTTATCCAAAGATAAAACAAAAAATAATTTTAGATAAGGATCTAGAAGGCATTCTACCATTATTGCCTTTAGGAAAGGAGTCAAAATAATGGGGAAATTTATAAGTACAGTCTTAGTCATCGGAATTATTGCAGCAGTTCTCATTTTTGGAGGGGCTTTTTATATTATAGATGAATCAGAACAAGTTGTAATCACTCAATTTGGTAAACCGGTTGGTGAGCCTATTACTACTCCTGGGTTAAAAATAAAAAAACCATTTTTAGAAACAGCGAACTATTTTGATAAGAGGTTTTTAGCTTGGGATGGAGAACCAAAACAAGTTTCAACTAGAGATAAGCGTTTTATTAATATAAATACTTATGCACGCTGGCGTATATCTGACCCTCTTCAATATGCAAAAAGACTGTTTGATGAATCAAAAGCGCTAACCCGTTTAGGATCAGTTTTAGAAGGTGCTACTCAAAATGCGATTGCAAATCATGACCTTATAGAGCTTGTTAGAAGTTCAAATAGAGATTATGTAATTGACTCAGTTGATAACGATCAGACTCAAAAAGAAAAAGCGATAATAAAAAGTGGAAGAGATGAGCTTACAAAAGAAATATTAGAGCTTGCTAAAGAGAGTACAAATGATCTTGGCATTGAAATATTGGACTTTCAGTTTAAAAGAATAAACTACGTTCCTGAAGTGCGAAAGAAAGTATATGAACGTATGATCTCAGAAAGAAAAAGGATAGCAGAAGAATTTAGATCGCAAGGTGCTGGTGAATCTGCTAGAATAAGTGGACAAAAAGATAGAGACCTTAAAGAAATTACTTCTGATGCATACAGGCGCTCTCAGGAGATAAAAGGTAAAGCAGATGCAGAAGCTGCTAACATTTATGCTGCTGCTTATAACAAAGATGCTGATTTTTATCGTTTCATGAGAACAATGGAGATATATAAGGAGACTCTGGATAAAGAAACAGTTTTAGTATTAAGTACAGATGGTGAGTTTTTAAAATATTTAGGTTCTGTAGAATAAAATGAAAAACAAAAAGATTGATATCCGATCTACTACAATTCTAGGCGTACGTTTAAAAGGAAAAGTTGCTGTTGCGGGAGATGGGCAAGTAACTCTTGGTGATATGGCGATGAAGCAAAAAGCAGTAAAAGTTCGAAAGTTTGACAGCTCAAAAGGCGGAGTTGTAGGTGGCTTTGCAGGTGCTGCAGCTGATGCTCTTACGCTATTTGAAAAGTTTGAACAAAAGCTAGATGAATATGAAGGAGATTTAAAAAGGTCAGTTGTCGAAATGGCGAAGGATTGGAGAATGGATAAAATGCTTCGTCATCTGGAGGCATTACTTTTAGTAATGGATAAAAAAAATAGTTTTATTATTGCAGGTGATGGCAATGTAATAGAACCAGATGGGCCTGTACTTTCTATAGGTTCTGGTGGTGGTTTTGCTCAAGCAGCTGCTCTAGCTTTTCATCAGTCCGGAAAATACTCAGCAAAACAAGTCGCTGAAAAATCATTAAAGATAGCAGCGGATCTTTGTATATACACAAATGATTCTATTACAGTTTTAGAAATCTAATGAAAGAATTAACACCTAAACAGATCGTTAAAGAACTTGATAAATATATTATAGGGCAATCAAAAGCAAAAAAAGCTGTAGCAATTGCAATGAGAAACAGATGGCGGAGACAACAGGTTTCTGGTTACATGCGTGATGAAATAATGCCAAATAATATTATTATGATAGGTTCAACAGGAGTAGGGAAAACTGAAATTTCAAGGAGATTAGCAGCGTTAACAAGTGCTCCTTTTGTTAAAGTTGAGGCTAGTAAATTTACCGAGGTTGGTTATGTAGGAAGAGATGTTGAGTCCATGATAAGAGATTTGATGGATACATCCTTTAATATGGTACAAAGAGAGAAAGAAGAAGAAGTTATTGAGCTAGCTGAAAGTCTAGCTAATGAAAGAATTATAGATATTCTTTTCCCAGAAAATAAAAAAAATGGTTCTTCGTTATCTGAAGAGTCGAAAGAGAGAAGTTCGAGGACAAGAAGTAAATTAAGAAAAAAATTAGAAAATGGAGATTTTGAGGATACAATTATTGAAATTGAAATTGAGCAAGAAACAATTTCAGGTATGCAAGTATTAGGACCCATTGGAATGGATGATCTTGGTATGAATATTAAAGATATGCTAAGTAACGCCATCCCTAAATCAAAAAAACCAAGAAAAATGCCAGTAGCAGAGGCTCGAGAAGTCCTCATTGATGCTGAAGCTCAAAAATTAATTG
>CENJ01064557.1_pt1 | contig 89670 bp, 79 predicted proteins | sample 356161 | NCBI WGS metagenome assembly CENJ01 (sample SAMEA2619531, study PRJEB7988) | marine metagenome | biome: marine biome (ENVO:00000447); feature: surface water layer (ENVO:00002042); material: "saline water (ENVO:00002010), including plankton (ENVO:xxxxxxxx)" | depth 5 m
CATTGGGGCGTGTTCCGGTATCTCCGCAAAGAGGTTGAGGCTTCACCGATTGTGCTTCTTGTCGCCATTGGCCTGGATGTGATCGCGCTGTCTGCTTTCATAGTGCTGAAATGGCAGGCCGACCCTATGATCATCGTCATTGCGATTGTCGGCATGGCGGCGGTCTTTGGTTTTGAAAAGTTCTATCTCAGCAAGCTGCGCAATTCGCCAATTTCAGCTGACTAGTTATTGAGTGACGAAAAGTCTGGAGGACGAGATCTTTTCAGGTTTGGCTCGGACAATTTCGAAACCTATCTGAATGAGCTACATGACCGAAGTTGATGGCAGGCCCCCGTCAATAGACAGCCCGCGCCGGTGATGAATCACCCGTGTCGTCTATGACGCCTCAACTTTTCTTTCATGTTGATCGCCTTTCAAGGTTCGGAATTCACCGGCCAAACAGAAAGGAAAATACCATGTCCAACCAACCAATCACCAAACTCAAAGATGGTCTCATCTCAGCGACGATCTGGAAGAACCAAACTGAGAATGGAAAAGACCATTACTCCGTGACCTTTTCTCGGAGCTATCTCAAGAACGACGAGTGGCGTGAAGCTTTCAGTTTCTCAGGCTCTGAGCTGCTACGCCTGGCGAGGCTCTCTCAAGCCGCTTACGACGAGATTGAGCGTCAGAAACAACAATCGGCATCCTTGGCCGATGCGGCCTGATGAATCCTGGCCCGCAGCCCTCCGGTTGCGGGTCATTTGCCTTGTGATTTTACTGACTGTGTAAGGATATCGCTTTCACAATGCGGCCAACTGGATGCCGCGCCCGTTGTGTGGGCGGTCAAAATATCAATGTTTTTCAAGAGGGAAGGTGGTGCCGCCACCAAGATTCGAACTCGGGACCTGATGATTACAAATCAACTGCTCTACCAACTGAGCTATAGCGGCATTTTACCAAAGCGGCACCTTTAGCGAACAAGGGGCCTTAAATCAAGAAATTATGTTTTTGTGGATAAAACTTACACAAAAGCTTACACACTTACACAGTTTCTTTGTTTTTTATCCTTACAATACAGCCGTTTAGCGCAGAGAGCTTATGATTACAAATCATGCGCTCTACCAACTGAGCTAAGCCGGCACGAAGAAGAGCGCGCGTCTTACCGGTATTGATCTGGCTTTGCAAGCCCAATCATGGCCTGTTTTTTCATGTCTGAAATATGCGTGGTTTACGGTTTTTTGGCTTTCGACCGCAAATGGTCACATTTAGGCCCCGGAACTTTCTCCTTATGTGTTCATTCATGGTATATGCTACTCCGGGCTGGAGGTGAAAATGAACCAGACAATGAGACTTCTGACAGCGGCTGGCGCTGTAGGGCTGACAACATTCGGCGTGCATAGCCTCGCTGAACAATCCATTCGCGAAGACATGGAAGCCGCATGCGTGCCGGTAGAGGTCTCGGTTTATTTTGCGCCCTCGCAGACAGAGCTGAATGAGTTCGCAGAAGACCTGCTCGATCAGGCTGTGAGCCAGATTGAGCATTGCCAGCTGGCCCAGATTGATGTGACCGGCTTTGCTGACCATAGCGGACAGGCCGAATATAACTACCGAGTCTCTGAGATGCGCGCGCATGCTGCGCTGGAGTTTCTGGAAGAGCGCGGCGTGACAGCGAACATGATCAATCTCACCGCACGCGGTGAGGAGGGCGCGCTGCAGGAAAACGGTGAGCCCGTGGTGATGCGCCGTAAGGCTGATCTGCGGTTCATACCTTTGCCGCCGAACGCTTAATTCATCTGGATTTAGAATTGAAACGCGCGCCTTTTGGCGCGTGTTTTTTTATGTGCGGATGGGGCGGAAGAGAATTTCCATCTGCCCCGTTCCATCATGGCCGCTTGCGGGTTAAAGAGGGCGCTTCTAAGTCCGGCTAACCGGCAAATTTTCAAGAACGATACAGACGATTCTCATGGCGCGCATTCTTATCACTTCGGCACTTCCTTACATTAATGGCATCAAGCACCTCGGCAATCTGGCCGGGTCCATGCTGCCCGCTGACGTTTATGCGCGCTTCCAGCGCCTGCGCGGTCATGATGTTCTCTATATCTGCGCAACTGACGAGCACGGCACGCCAGCTGAGCTCGCGGCTCAAAAGGCTGGCATCAGTGTGCGCGAATATTGCGACGAACAACACGAGGTTCAGCGCAAGGCCGGTGAGGGGTTCACGCTGTCCTATGATCATTTTGGGCGGTCTTCCAATCCTCAGAATGCGGCCCTGACGCAGCATTTCGCGCATGTTCTGGAAGAGCGTGGCCTGATTGAAGAGCGCGTGACCAAACAGGTCTATGCGATCGAGGATGGTCGCTTCCTGCCGGACCGTTATGTAGAGGGCACATGCCCGCATTGCGGGTTTGAGAAAGCGCGCGGTGACCAATGTGATAATTGCGGTCGTTTGCTCGACCCGGTTGAGCTGATCAATCCATACTCTGCGGAAACCGGCTCGACGGCGATTGAGCTGCGGGAAACAGCGCATCTTTATCTGCTCCAGTCTAAAATGCAGGATGAGATCCGCAGCTGGGTGGAAAGCTCGGACGAATGGCCTCAACTTGCCAAATCCATTGCGCTGAAATGGCTGGATGAAGGCCTTCAGGACCGTGCGATCACACGTGACCTTAGCTGGGGTATCCCGGTCGCCTATAATGGGAAGGTTCGAGAAGGCTTTGAAAACAAGGTCTTCTATGTATGGTTTGATGCGCCGGTTGAATATATTGGCGCAACTCAGGAATGGGCCGAGAAGATCGGCAAGGATGATGCGTGGGAAAGCTGGTGGCGCACTGATAAGGGCGCTGACGATGTGACCTATGTCCAGTTCATGGGCAAAGATAATGTCGCCTTCCATACTGTCAGCTTCCCTGTGACCATGATTGGCTCTCAGGAGCCATGGAAGCTGGTTGATCGGCTCAAAGCCTTTAACTGGGTCACCTGGTATGGTGGTAAATTCTCGACCTCTATGAATCGCGGCGTCTTCATGGACCAGGCGCTTGATCTGCTGCCAGCCGATTACTGGCGCTGGTATCTGATGGCGAATGCGCCAGAGGGCTCTGATGCGGCCTTCACATGGGAAGGCTTCCAGGCGGCGGTGAATTCAGACCTTGCAAACGTGCTGGGTAATTTCGTGAACCGCATCACCAAATACTGCGCGTCCAAATTTGATGGCGTTGTGCCAGAGGGCGGCGAGCCGGGTGAAGCAGAAGCCTGGATGGCAGACGAGCTGAAAACCCGCATGGCCGCGCTGATCGAGCATTACGAAGCCATGGATTTCCGCAAAGCGGCTGCTGAGACACGCGCGATCTGGGCGGCTGGCAATGAGTATCTCACAAAGGCAGAACCTTGGGTGAAGTACAAATCCGATGTGGATGCGGCTGCTGTTGGGGTTCGTGTAGGGCTGAACCTTGCGACGCTCTTCGGTATTATCGCGCAGCCATTTATTCCGGGTGCTTCGGCGAAGATTCTGGATGCGCTGAACATTCCAGAAGAGAACCGCAACTTCCCTGACGGGGTAGATGCTGAGGCGCTGATGAGTGCGCTGCCAGTCGGTATGCAGATCAGCCCGCCTGAAGTGCTCTTCTCCAAGATCGAAGACGCGCAGATCGCAGAATGGACTGAAAAGTTCGGCGGCGAGTAAACGCTGCGTCTTATGAATGTGAAACAGCTCCGAAGCCTCAGGTCTCGGAGCTGTTTTCGTTTTGGAGGCTAGTCCTGCGTCATGAAGTCCATCGGGTTGAGCGAGGTCTCGCCTTCCCAGACTTCAAAGTGCAGGTGCGGGCCGGTGGCTGCGCCGCTGGCGCCCACTGTGCCGATCTGTGTGCCGGCTTCGACATGCTGACCTGCTGTGACACTGGCAGAATTGAGCTGTGCATAGCGTGTGCGAACGCCATTGCCGTGATCAATCGTCACCATCAGCCCGTAATTTCCCACTGTTTCGGCGGCGACAACTTCGCCTGAAGCTGGCGCACGAACGGGCGTTCCGGTGGCAGCCGCAATGTCCATTCCATGGTGAAACGCCGGATTGTGAGTGATCGGGTGTGTGCGTGGGCCGTAAGAGGACGACATGCGACCTTCTGCGGGCAGAAACGCCAGCGCAAAAGCCGAGCTGGTCGAATCGGCGAGCGCGAATTGAACACTGCCAAGGCTGAGTGTGGTGACAAGGATGCCGCCCAGCACAGAATGCTTCAGCGTCTTGCTTAGTTTCGGCCTTGGCTGCAGAATGCTCTCAATTCTCATTCGGTAATCTCCTTTTTGTCCAAGTGAGAAGACCGCTGGGGCGCATGGCAGTGCGTTCCCGGCGGTATGCTTCAGCGCAATGAGAAGAGTTTCTGCATATGCGCTGCGCATTTCTGGGCGTCCCGCCAGAGCCATCCGATCACAATCAAGCTCGGCCGCCTGTCTGCATCGGCCTGTCTGATGGCGAGCAAACGGGTTGAACCAGAACAGACAGTCGACAATTGCCAGCGCCATAAACAAAGCCGCATCACCGCGAAGAGCGTGCGCACTTTCATGGGATAGAATGAAGTCGATTTGCTGGTGTGACAGTCTGGACTGAAGAGCTTCAGACAGAATGCTTTTTCCGGTCAGTGTCGTGAGCGCGGAAAAATGATGGTGGGACACGAAATAGGGTGCGTCGCCCGAAACGGAACGGGCGGAAAGTTCAATCCTGACGAGGCGTATAATCCGCGCGAAGAGCGATACCAGGTGAAAGGCGAGGCCTGCCAGATAGATATATCCCAGCCATTCAGAGACTTGACCCAACGTTGGCAACAGGAGCGCGGGTGGATGAGCAACATAGCTTTCAGCGCCCTGAAAGCCGCCAAAATATCCAGAAAAATCAGGCAGGGGGAGGGGCTGCGATGAGAGCTGAAACGCAAACTGATGTGCGGCCCAGCCGAGCGCCGGGGCTGCCAGCATGCTGATGAGGATCAGTTTTTCAAAAGAATCATGGCCCTGCGCAGTCTTTAATGATGCCCGGGCGAGAAAGAGCGCTCCGGACCAGATAAAGGGCAGGCATCCGACGAGCAGCAAGATCTGGGTTGCATCACTCATTGGTGTCAGTCTCTTCTGAATTCTTGGCCAGCAAGGCTTCTAGTTCTTCAATTTCATCCTGGGTGATGAGTGAGCTTCCAACGAATGCCGCCGCTGGAAGTGGTTTGTCTGAGCCCAGAATGTTCGTCGAGAACTCGCGGATCAGACCAGCAAGCGTGTTGAGTTTTGGCCGGGCGGCAGAAAAGGTTTTGATGCCATGTACGCTGGCTGTTTTGATCAGGCCCTTTTCCACCATGCGATCGAGCGTCTTCCGGGTGGAAGAATAAGACCAGTTCGTCTCGGCCAGTGTTGCGTCGTGGATTTCCCGCGCGCTCAATCTTGGCGCTTGCCAGAGAGGCTTGAGAAGGATGAGTTCTGAATCGGATGGTTTCATGGTTCGACTCTGTTGCGTGCGACATATGTCGCATCATTGCGACAATTCGTCAATCGACGTTTGTTAAGTTATGAAAATGAAGACTCATCCTTCCCCATTGCAGAACCGGGTGGACCCTTTCGGGCGCACACACGCAAATGCGTCGCGCGGCATGTTTATGGGCAATCGGGGCGGGTGTTTTCATCGCGACGATCAAAGCCTTCGGCCACAGCACTGGGTTTCAGAACGCTGGATATGCTGTGTCACTGATTTTAAGGGCCGGCTTAGAGAGGTCATGTCGCCGGGGCGCTATACAGAATTGTTTTTTCTTGATGAAGCGACCGCGTTGGCGGCTGGCCATCGCCCCTGTTATGAATGTCGTCGCGGGGATGCGCGGCACTTTGTGGAGTGTCTGATGGCGTCTGGAAAGTATGCCAACCGGCCGGATACAAAAGTTGTCGATGCATTGATCGCCCGTCAGGTTCAAACAAGGCTATTGGCTGACATGACTTATGGGGCACATAGTTTGGCGTCTTTGCCCGATGGGGCAATTTTCGAACATAAGGGGCGGTACTTCCTGAAACTGATGGACCGCGCTCATGCATGGAGTTTCAAAGGGTATGGTGAGGCTGAAGAGCTGCCTGAACGAGGCATTTTGCTCACATGTGAGGCCGTTTGCGATGCTTTTAGAGGCGGCTACAAGCCTGTTTTTCATCCTTCGTTGGTTCAGGAAACGTGAAGCTATCATACCCTTGTATTCACCTATTTCACATGTTCCAGTCGGAATCACAAACGGGCATCTCGGAGAATGAAGTCATGAAAAATCCATTCATTAGGGCAGGGGTGATGGGCCTTGGCGCAATCGCGCTGAGTCAGATTGCATCTGCGCAGCAGCCCGAATCCGGGGCGGATCTGGTAACGGTCTATGAATATCTTCATGCCCATCCGGAGCTGTCGCTTCAGGAGGCCAATTCGTCGGCTTATCTGGCATCGGAAATTGAAGCGCTGGGCTTCACGGTCACCACCGGTCTTGGTGATGACTGGGTGCGTGAAAAGGCTTTGCGCGAGCAAGGCGTGGTGCGTGAAAATGTCGGTGGGTATGGCGTGGTTGCCATTCTGGAAAACGGTCCCGGTCCCACGCTTCTGATCCGTGCCGATATGGACGGACTTCCTGTGCCGGAGCAAACCGGCTTTCCATTTGCATCAGAGCAGACGTCGACTTCATGGACCGGCGTAGAGGGGCCTGTGATGCATGCCTGTGGTCATGATGTTCACATGACATCCTGGCTCGGAACGGCGCGCAATCTTGTTGAACGTCGCGATGAATGGTCAGGCACGCTGATCATGATTCTGCAGCCTGCTGAGGAGATTGGTCTTGGTGCGCTGGCTATGCTGGAAGACGGGCTGTTCGATGACTATCCGCAACCAGACTACAATCTGGCCCTTCACGTAAACTCATCCATGCCGTCAGGCACGCTGGGTTATGTTGGCGGATACTCTATGGCCAATGTCGATAGTGTCGACATTATCGTACATGGCGTTGGTGGTCACGGCGCTTACCCGCATACAACGGTCGATCCAATTGTGGTGGCAGCGCACATCATTACCTCCGTTCAGACGCTGGTTTCGCGCAATGTAAATCCGCAGGATGCAGCCGTAGTTACGGTTGGTTCGATTGTGGCGGGTCATAAACACAACATCATTCCTGATGAAGCCCATTTACAGCTAACTGTGCGCTCTTTTAGCGATGAGGTCCGCGCCTTGCTGATGGACGGTATTGTTCGCATCGCAAATGGTCAGGCCGAGGCGTTTGGCGCGCCGCCGCCGGACATCACTTCAGATCCGGATTACACCCCGTCTAATTATAACGACCCAGACCTTTCTGAGCGTATGGGGCGTGTTTTCCGGGATGTGTTGGGCGATGAGTCAGTCAGCATCATGTCTCCGGTTATGGGCGGGGAGGACTTCTCCCGCTATGGGCGCACGGGCGAGCGCATTCCGGGCATGCTGTTCTGGATCGGTGCTGTATCTGAAGAGCGTTATATGGAAGCTCAGAATGGTGGTCTGCCATTGCCGTCGCTTCATTCCGGCTTCTTTGCGCCGGATTATGAAGCCACGATTGAAACAGGTGTTACGGCTATGACAGCTGCCGCATTGGACCTGCTCCAGCCAGAAGAATAAAGCTGGATGAAAGTATCGGCCCGACATGATGTCGGGCCGATACTCTGCTGTTATTTTACGATTTCACTCTCATACAATGCATCGATTTCTGCTTCGCTTATGCCGAGTGCTGTCAGGGTTTCGCGTGTGTGTTCGCCCATTGCCGGGGCAGGGCCGCTCGGGCCATCTTCAGTGCCGGGGAAGCGGGCCGGTGCACCCGGAGTTTTAAAGGTTCCGCCGGACCGTGATGGCATTTCCAGAATGCCCCCAGCGGCATAGACCTGAGGGTCCTGTGCCACATCTGCCAGTGATTGCACCGGAGCCCAGGCGATCTGTTCTTCGTCCAGGCGTTTGGCGATCTCATCCATGTCATAAGCTTCGAGTGCGGTTTCGAGGCGCTCTACAACTTCACGAGAGTTTGCGCGTCTGCCCTTACCGGACTTCAGGCGCTCATCGTCGGCCATTTCAGGGATGCCTGCTGCCTTACAGATTTTAGGCCAGTCCGCATTGCCCTGACGCGCTACAATGCACAGCCATTTCTCATCCTTCGATTTGAAGAAGTTCATGATCGGAACATTGGTCTCATAGCGGTCTTTGGTGGACGCTACGCGATCGAAAAACAGTTGGATGGCGAGGTCGCTACCGACCGAGTACAGGCCTGCGCGGAGAAGGGACGCTTCGACAAGCTGGCCTTTGCCGGTGCGGAATTTCTGCACAAGCGCAGCATTGATTGCAGAAGACGCGGCAATCGATGTGACGTGATCGCCGAAAGCGGTGCGAAGCGGGAAGGGTTCCATGCCTTTTGGCGGGAAAAGCCGTGCAAGTCCTGCGCGGGACCAGAAGGAGGCAATGTCGAAGCCCGGGCGGTCTTTATCCGGTCCTTCAAGGCCGTAACCGGTGAGCGTGCAATAAACGAGACCCGGGTTTAATTCCTTAAGAGAGTCGTAATCGAGACCCGAACGTTCCAGTCCCCCAGGGCGCACATTGGTAAGAAATACGTCTGCGTCAGCGACGAGCTTCTTAACGATATCCACGCCTTCAGGCTTGGACGTATCCACAACAATCGACTTTTTACCGCGGTTATCGAAGTCAAAAACCGGGTTATCTGCGATGTCCGTTCCGATGGTTGCGAAGAACTGACGGATCGGATCGCCCTTTGGTGGCTCGATTTTGATAACTTCTGCGCCCCAGTCGGCCAGAATACAACCTGCACCAGGTGCTGCCATATATGTTGCGTATTCGACCACTTTAATGCCTTGAAGCATTTTCTCTCCCCTATTGTTTTTTATACCGATTTCCCGAAGACGGTACGATTTCTTGTAGAAATCGCCGCGTCGGTAAGCGGACGTTAATGATAAGCGCTAAAATTAGACGCAAAGATTATCAACCTTCGTTAAGGCCAGAACCCATGTCCGTCAAAGCGATGCGCCCCAAATTGAGTCAGGATGATATTGTTCGTCTGATGAAAGGCAGCTCTGCAGAAGACCGAGCGCATGCCACACACAAGCTCTGTCGTCGTATCGGCAATGATGAGCTGAACCATCAGGATAAGCAGTTTGCCAGCCAGATCCTTGGCCTTCTGTCACAGGATGCTGAAACGCTGGTGCGCCGCGCCATGGCGGTGACGCTCAAGAACTCACCTAATCTTCCGCGCGATGTGGCGTTGAAGCTGGCACGTGACGTTGAAGCGGTTGCCTTACCGGTTATTGAAAATTCACCGGTGTTCACGAGTTCTGATCTCGTGGAGCTGGTTCTGAACTCTACAGACGACAAACAGATGGCTGTTGCGCGTCGGAATATCCTCACAACCGACGTGACCGATGCGATCGCTGAACATGGCTGCCGCGATGCGGTGGCGGTTATGGCTGCCAATGACGGCGCCAGCATGACTGAGCGCGGCTATGATTTCACGATTGATCGTTTCAAGACCGATGAAGGTATCCATGAAGCATTGATCTCTCGCGACTGGATTCCGCCTCAGGTCGCAGAGAAAATGGTGTCTCTTGTTTCAGGTCAGCTGTTTGATCATCTGGTCAATAATCACGAATTGCCACCTCAGTTGGCGATTGAGCTTGCCTCTGGCGCGCACGAACGTGCTACGCTGGATCTCGTAGAGCAGGCAGGCCACTCTTCAAACCTGCCGCGCTTTGTGCAGCAACTTCACCTGAATAACCGTCTGACGCCGAGCATGATCATGCGCGGTCTTTGTCTTGGTCATATTCCATTCGTGGAATGGGCGATGTCAGAGCTGTCAGGCCTGCCGCATCACCGTACATGGCTGTTGCTGCACGATGCCGGTACGCTTGGCATTCGTAAGCTGTTCGAGCATGCAGGCCTTCCAAAAGGCATGTTCCTTCCCTTCCAGATGGCCATTTCTGTCTATCATGAGATGGATTATAACGGCCTTGAAGGTGACCGTGAGCGGTTCCGCAAGCAAATGGTCGAACGCGTGCTCACGCAATTCCAGAATATTCCGAAAGCCGATCTGGAGTATCTGCTGGAGAAGCTGGATGCTTATCGTGAGAATGAGCACGTCATTGATGACGAAACGGCTGCCGCTTAAGCGTCAGCAATCATTTTAAGAGAATGCGTTGCGCCATAACTGACCAATAAGTCGGCTTGTTTCCAGTGTGCGCGATCAAGAATGACGGCCCCGCCAAGGCTCGATACAATCTCGGCACGCTGTTGAATTGCCTCATTGATCAGAAGCTCTTCTGCGCTGACGCGCATGCGTTCCACTGCGGTGCGAACGCGTGCGCCGAATGGGGTGCCTGAAGAGCGGCGGGCATCAATCCCAATTCTGAAGCCCTGACGTCGGAAGTCTTCCATCCGGTCCAGCGCGCCGTTTTCTGTCGCCGCCAGACAGGCGTCCTGAAACTCGAGAACGAACTCCTGAGGGCAGCAGCCTTCAGCTTCTGAAGCAACTTTGAGATGACGCGGCGCATCATCCGCCATGAGCAGTGTCATGGGTGCAGGGACATGGAGCGGGCGCACCATCACATCATACTGGCGCGCAGACTGAGCGATACGGCGCAGCGTCATGACCATCCAGGCGGTTGGGCTTGTCAGGCTTGCGCGTGACATTGGGAGGTCTTCAAACAACGGGTCGACGCGTGTGATTGGAAAGTCGATTTCGCCATCAGATAGTTTCACGCAGGGTTCAAACCGGCTTCTGAACGGACGAGGACCAACAGCGCGAGATTCTGATACTGCGAAAAAAGCCCGGCTCATAAAAATACCCCTCGTCTGGACAAGATGAGAGACTAGCAGGACACTCCTTCAAACACGTGCCGCATGGCGAGAGAATTTCAGGAAAGCTGAAACGAAACTGGAGAGGAATTGTGAAGGATTTGAAGTCTTCGGCTGAGCCGAAGCTCTCATCGACGCTTATTCTATTGAAAGGTAATGAGAGCCCAGAAATCCTTATGGTTTTACGCCATAGCGATATTGAATTTGCACCGGGTGCGATGGTGTTTCCAGGTGGTAAGCTTACAGAAGACGACCGTCATGAAGACTGGCGATTGCATTGCCATGGCGAGTTTTCGGGCAATGAGATGGCTGTTCGCATCGGAGGGATTCGCGAAGCCTTTGAGGAATCGGGATTGCTGCTCGCCACTTTGGCTGACGCTGCGCCGGATGAGTATGTCGGTCAGGATATATGTGACCAGCTCGCACCGTTCAGGTCTGGGGTCGATCGAGGTAAAATCAGCTTTCTGGGGCTGATACGAGATCATGGGCTCAGGCTGAATCTCAATGCGCTTCAGCCCTTTGCGCACTGGATTACGCCGGAATTCTTACCCAAGCGCTTTGATACCCGGTTTTACGTCGCGAGGACGCCTAAAGGGCAGCACGCTGTGCATGATGGTCGGGAGACAACAGAGGCCGTCTGGAGCTGTGCTGAGGACGTTCTGGCGCGTTATGCGGCGGGTGAGGTGAAGTTGCTTTTTCCGACGCGAGTGAATCTTGAAATGCTCGAAGATCTGGGCGCCACGCACAGCATACTGAAATTTGCAAAAGCAGAGAATGTCGTTGAAGTCCTGCCAGTGCTTCAGAAGAAAGATACAGGAAATGTGCTGGTTATCCCGGTAGAGGCAGGATACCGCGTCACGGAGGAGCCATTGGAGCGTGTGATGAAGACTGTCGGCTAAGGACGACAGTCTAGTCGGTATCGAGACCCGCGATCATTTTGCCGGTCTGAGTTTCAAGCTCAGTTGCCAAAGCTACACCCAGTGGGTGGTTTTCCGCTTTGATCTCATCACGCATGGCTGTTCGGCACGCTTTGATGTGGGCATCGATCAGGTTGACCGGCGCGATCTCGCGGCATTCCTCAGTCGCAAGCAGTTTGCAGAGTGAGTCGGCATAGCGCGTGATGAGCGGGTAACCATAAGTCGTCGCCAGACCTTTCAGGTCGTGAGACATGCCAAAAACTTCGCTGAGCTGTGCATCACGGTCAGTCAGAGGTTTGGCGTTTTTCCAGGCGGTTTCAACGCGGGTAATTTCCTCGTTGAGCCAGTCCTCGAATTCACCGGAGAGAGATTCCAGAGCTTTTTCAGCGAGTTTGATCGCATCACTGCTGTTCAGAGACAGAGGGCCCCCAAGCTTGGCCTTAAGCACGTTAGGTGGCGTAATGATTTCGATCGGTTTAGCTTTACCCATATTCCCCATCCGCAAAGTCTGGATTTGGTGAGCCTGATACTGCGCACACTAATCTTAAGATTTTGTTCCCCGTCGTTTGCCAATCAGTGAGCAAATTGCTCCTGAAGAATTCGTTCTTCCAGAGCGTGCCCTTCGTCAAACAACATCACAAGCGGTTTGCTGCGATCTTCTGTAATCGTAACAGATTCGACGTGTCTGACCTCCTGATTGTCAGCAGATGCTGCAACAGGACGCATTTCTGGGATCACAACGTCAATCTGAACGGTCGCATCGTGACGCAAAAGGGCACCGCGCCAGCGGCGAGGGCGGAATGGGCTGATCGGGGTCAGCGCCAGCAGATTCGCACCAATTGGCAGAATAGGGCCGTGGGCGGAAAGGTTGTAGGCGGTTGAACCGGCAGGTGTGGCGACCAACACGCCATCACATGCAAGCGACGACATACGCACGCGTCCATCAATAGTGATTTTCAGCTTTGCGGTCTGTGAGGACTGGCGCAGGAGTGACACCTCGTTAATCGCGAGGCTGGTTTCGGTCTCACCTGCAACGGTGCGGGCAACCATGCGCAATGGATAGATAACCGCGCGTTCTGCGCTGTTCAGGCGCTCGATCAGACGTTCCTCTGTATAGTCATTCATCAGGAAACCGATCGTACCCTGGTTCATACCATAAACCGGGCGCGGATCGTCAAAACGCCGGCGCAGCGTGTCCAGCATGCATCCGTCACCACCAAGGGCGACGATCACATCAGCGTCTGCCTCATCGCATTGCCCATAACGGGCAATCATGGATCGCAGCGCAAGCTGGGCTTCCGGGCGGGCGCTGGCGACGAACGCAATCTTATCTGACATAACTCACTCTGTTCTCAATTCGCGCTCAGCATTGAAGGCCGGACGTCACAGGTCAACTCTATGATTTTAAAGTTTTCCTGACACGTTTCGTGTCGAGCCAGCGGACTTCAGTAGACTTAGGTATCAGCTTTTATTTGGCGAGGCATTCTAATTCGTTTAAGTTTGCCATTAGAAATAAATATGGGAGGTTTCGCCATGGCCGATGATTTAGGTCTGAGAAGTGTAAAGGATAGTGTCTCTACAGAAGAGTGGCAGGCGCGCGTGGATCTGGCCGCGCTCTATCGTCTGGTCGCCTATCACGAATGGGATGATCTGATTTTTACGCATATTTCCATGCGTGTACCGGGCCCGGAACACCATTTCCTGATCAATCCATATGGTCTGTTGTTTGAAGAGATCACTGCTTCATCATTGGTGAAGGTCGATCTCGAGGGCGAGATTGTTGACGAGACACCCTACAGCATTAATCCGGCAGGCTTTACGATCCATTCTGCTATTCATGCGGCGCGCGAAGATGCGCATTGTGTGATGCATTTGCATACAGATTGCGGCGTTGCGGTATCGGCGCAGAAGGAAGGTCTTCTGCCACTGTCACAGACGGCTATGATCGCTATGCATGATCTTGCCTATCATGATTATGAAGGTGTCGCGCTGGACCTCGATGAACGCGAACGCATTGTTGCTGATATGGGCGACAAATCTCTGCTCATGCTGCGCAATCACGGTACGCTGACCTGTGGTCGAACCGCAGCAGAAACCTATCTGAGGATGTTCTTTCTTGAGCGAGCCTGTAAGATGCAAGTCATGGCGCAAGGGGGTAATCTGAATCCGTGTGGGGACGAGGTACAAAGCGTGGTTGCCGGGCAGAGCAATCCAAAAGGCATGTCCATTCTTTCGGAGAAACTCGTCTGGCCGGCGGTTCTGCGTCGTCTCGACCGCAATTTGCCTGGCTACGATTCTTAATCTGCATTCTGGCGATCAGCTTGCCGGCCCTGAGCCCGCAAGCTATCGCGCAGGGCTGGGTGCAGGAGGATGGGCATTTATATGCCCGGACCTCTCTCGCGCTTGAAGACCACGATACATTCACATCGCGCCGCACAGATGCATATGTCGAATGGGGTGCGACGTCTGACTGGACGCTTTCTGCAAAATACGAACAAGTCGATTTTGACACGAGCTCTGTCTTCGACAGTTCAGGCTACAGAGTATACGCGCGACGACGTATCTGGGCTGCCAATGGCTGGTCTGCCACGACGGGTGCAGGCCTGCTTGAGGGCGCAGCAATAGGTGGCTTTCAGGGCTGTGAATCACTTGGCGGTGAAATCGGTGCTGGCCTTGGCCATTCCGGGCAATTGGGAAGCCGCGACTATTTCATCGGTGCGAATATCAGTCATCGTGAACATCGGGATTCGTGTCAGACAAACCGGACGGAGCTGGTGATTGGCCTTCTCAATCCTGACGGCTTCAACGTGACTCACCAGTATTGGCTCGAGCGCGGCGATAATGGCGAAAGCGATAAGCTCGAACTCATGGTGTCGCGTCAGATTATGGATTTTGAAATAGGTGTTGCTGCGCGCAGAGAATTCAGCGGCGCGTTTGATGAAACGGCGCTGGTTTTTTCTCTCGCCTATCGAAGATGATGACTTGATTGCCCCTGCGGCATTCCCCGATACTGATGAAAAGAAATAAAAAATCAGGGAGGATATCACCATGCCGGAGGCGACAGGACCGTTAGCGGGTGTGAAAATTGTCGACATGTCTACGGTGGTTCTGGGGCCGTTTGCGACGTTGATTCTGGCCGACCTAGGTGCTGAGGTCATCAAAATCGAAAACGGCAAAGGCGATGTCATGCGTCATGCAGGCGCCGCGCCTACGCCCGCCATGGGGCCGATCTTCACCTGCCTGAACCGGAATAAAAAGTCGGTCTGTCTCGATGCCAAAACCGAAGAGGGCAAAGCGGCGCTGACAGAGCTGCTCAAAGACGCCGATGTGTTCTTTCACAATGTGCGCATGGCAGGCATGGAGCGCCTCGGCTTTGCGTATGAAGACGTCTGCGCAATCAATCCCGATATCGTCTATGTGCATTGTGCTGGCTATGGCAAAGGCGGTCGGTATGAAACCCGCCAGGCCTATGATGACCTCATTCAGGTTGCGTCCGGTTTCGCTGATTTGCTTCAGATGCGCGATGGCGGTGAACCCGCTTATATTCCGTCACTCATCGCGGATAAAACCATTGGTCTTTATGCCGTGTACGCGACGATTGCTGCACTCTTCCATAAGCAGAAATCGGGCGAGGGGCAGTTCGTGCAAATTCCCATGTTCGAGGCCTTCACCTTCTTCCATATGGTCGAGAACCTCTATGGAGAAACCTGGCTGCCGGGCAATGGGCGAATGGCCTATACACGTTCGATCAATAAGAACCGCAAGCCCTATAAAACCCAGAATGGTTATATCGGTCTGGTGCCGTATTCAGACGAACAATGGGAATTGTTTTTCCAGATTGGTGGCAGACCGGAAGTGTTCTCTGACCCCCGTTTTTCGACCTATGAGGCGCGAACCCAGAACATTGGTGAGCTATACGCTCTGATTGAAGAAGTTGCAGCGACTAAGACGACGGAGGTTTGGCTGGAATTGCTGGAGGACGCGCAAATTCCGGTCATGGGTTTCAACTCCAATATGGATGTATTGACCGATCCGCATCTTACCGATGTTGGCTTTTTCGAAGAACGTGCTCACCCGGCTGGCGGCAGCTATCGCGCCATGAAACATCCGGTGAGTTTTTCAAAAACGCCAGCGAGCATTCGTTCAGATCCGCCTCAGCTTGGACAGGATACAGAGACAGTGCTGTCTCAATTGGGGTTGGGTGCAACCTTCGACTGATTTCAGGCGTTTCCAGAATGTGTGTCTCGGTCTAAGATCGAGTAGGGATCGAATCTGGGTGTAAGGGAGAAAATGATGCGGCTTTCGAAAGAGACCATATCAAATCAGGTAATCAATGAAGCGCCGCGCGTGAACATGTCTCGCCGGCAGATTATTTGCGGCCTCGCAGCAGGCTCTGTTGTTCCAATCGTGACCAGTTGTACGACGAACCCGGAAACGGGCACGAGCCAGTTTCTGCTGGTTGGTGATGCGCAGATCGCGCAAATGGCTGTGTCTGCCTGGGATGAGATGAAACAGGAAACGCCAATTTCAACAAACTCTGCGCTTACCCGTCGCGTAAACCGCGTTTGGGAAAAGGTCGCGCAGGGCGCAGGTAAGTCAGATGAGAGTTGGGAAATCGCTGTCTTTGACACCGACGACGCCAACGCATTCGTCATGCCGGGCAATAAGGTTGGTGTTTATCGCGGCATTACTGAACTGACTGAGAATGACGACCAGCTTGCATCCGTTCTGGGTCACGAGGCGGGCCACGTAGCCGGCCGTCACGCAGCAGAGCGTTACTCTGTGGCGCTGGCGGGACAGGTTGCCATGGTTGCTGGTGCGATTGCAGTTCAACAGTCAGATACGCTTCGCGAATATGGCGATACCATTGGTGTGCTTGGTGGCGCTGCGCTGCAATTTGGCGTTCTGCTTCCATATAGCCGTCGTCACGAGCTTGAGGCGGACCGTCTTGGCGTGGATTACATGTATCGTGCGGGCTATAGCGCCGCCGAAGCGCCGCGCCTGTGGGACCTCATGGCTGCACGCAGCGAAGGCAGCCGACCGCCAGAATTTATGTCTACGCATCCGGACCCTGTTCGCCGTGCGACTGAGCTTCGTCAGTATATCAATGCGCGTGGATACGATCTCGTCTGATCTGCGCATCAGCTCAGATAGTCAGATACGAAAACGGCCTCCGAAGAGGCCGTTTTTTACATTTCGCGAAAGGCGATACGTTCGCCATGTGAGCTGACATTTGCTGTTACGAGTGGGGCGAGTTTTGCCGCGACGTCCTCGGCAGATGGAAGGCTGAGCGGGTCTTCACCCGGCATAGCATCTGCGCGCATATCCGTGCGTGTTGCGCCCGGATCGAATAGATTGATCTTCATGTCGGTCGTTTTGGTTTCGGCGGCCCACGCGGCCACCATAGCTTCCAGCGCAGCTTTCGATGCCTGATAGGCGCCCCAGAACGCGCGAGGGCGCGGAACGACACCTGAGGTCATGAAGACAGCACGTCCCGTGCCGCTCATGCGCAGCAGTGGATCGAACGAGCGGATCAGGCGCCAATTGGCCGTCAGGTTCGTGTCGAACGTGCTGTTGAATTCGGTTGGTTTCAGCGTGTGGATCGGGCCGAGGGGGCCAAGAACGCCTGCATTGGCCACAAGGCCATCCAGTTTCTGCCAGCGTTCCAGAACGACTGCAGACAGGCGCTCAATGGAGGCGGCATCCGTCAGATCGAGCGGCACAAGCGTCGCCTGACCACCAGCTGTCTTGATGTCATCATCCAGCGCTTCGAGCGCTTTCTTGCTGCGTGCCAGTGCAATGACGTGATGGTCATGCTTAGTCGCAAGTTCGAACGCGACAGCGCGCCCAATACCGCGCGATGCCCCGGTTACAAGGGTGAGTCTTTTATCGGTCATTATGAGGTCTCTTAGAGCCTAATCGTCGAGAAAGGACAATTGCGCGTCGCGGCCGACTTCTTCATTCCGTCGGTCGATCAGACGGGTCGGATAGTCGCCAGTGAAGCAATGGTCGGCATATTGCGGCGCATTTCCATCACGCTGAACGTCACCAACAGCCCAATAGAGGCCATCCACGGAGAGGAAGCCAAGGCTATCGACTTCAAGCTCACGACGCATTTCTTCGAGATTGTAGTTTGCCGCCATGAGTTCGCGTTCGGACGGCATGTCGATGCCGTAATAGTCCGGAAACTTGATTGGCGGGCTGGCTGAACGGAAATGGATTTCCTTCGCGCCTGCATCGCGAACCATGCTGACAATTTTCTTGGAGGTGTTGCCGCGAACGATGGAGTCATCGACCAGAACAACGCGTTTGCCGTCCAGAACGTATTTGTTCGGAGCGTGCTTTTTGGAAACGCTTGTCTGACGGTCGATCTGTGTTGGTTCGATAAAGGTACGACCGACATAGTGGTTACGGATGATACCCAGCTGGAACGGCACGCCAGACGCTTCGGAGAAGCCGAGCGCAGCTGGAACGCCGCTATCTGGAACGGGTACGATGACGTCCGCGTCGGCAGGTGTTTCCTGCGCCAGGCGCATTCCCATACGGCGGCGTACATCATAGACGCTCTTACCCTGAATGATGCTGTCAGGGCGGGCGAAGTAAACGAATTCGAACAGGCATGGCGCTGTGGAGCGGCGCTGGAATGGCGTCAGGCTTTCAACGCCAGCATCAGTGATGATGACCACTTCACCCGGTTCAATTTCGCGGACAAATTTCGCACCGATCAGATCAAGCGCGCATGTTTCAGAAGCCAGAACACTTGTGCCGCCAAGGTCACCCAGAACCAACGGGCGCAGACCGACAGGGTCGCGAGCACCGATGAGCATGTTTTCTGTGAGAGCGACAAGTGCATATCCGCCTTCGATCTGGCTGACAGCGTCAACGAAACGCTCAGTGATGCGGGCTTTGTCGGAACGGGAAATAAGGTGGAGGATAACCTCGGTGTCCATTGTGGACTGGAAGATGGCGCCTTTGTCTACGAGCTGGCGGCGCAGGGCCCGGGAATTCGTCAGATTGCCGTTATGGGCGATTGCGAAACCACCGCAATCAAGGTCGGCGAAAATTGGCTGGATGTTTCGAACCGCTGGCGTGCCTTGAGTGGGGTAGCGGTTATGGCCAATTGCCGATGAGCCGGGCAGGCGGGTTCGCATATTTTCGCCGACAAAGTTATCGCCGACGAGCCCGATATGTCGTTCATTCACGAAATAGCCGGACTTCTCATCGTAAGTGGCGATACCGCAGGCTTCCTGGCCTCTGTGCTGCAACGCATGCAGGCCGAGCGCGGTAATGACTGAGGCTTCCGGGTGTCCGAAAATACCGAAGACACCGCATTCCTCTCGGAGCTTGTCATCATCATGGTCCCAAAACATCATGTGCAAAGCTCCAACTAGTCGTCCATAAAACTAAGGTGAGTCTGGCAAATTGTCAGGTAAAGCGTCCTGAACACTCCCGGCTACCGTCGGGATAATGCTCTGTACCCAGATTACGCCCTGAATGAAATAGGGATAAGAAAAAGAATCCATCACCCAGGAAATCTGAGCCTCTTCGATGAAGGGGCGTGCCACAAAAAGCACAAGAATAATGATCGCGATTGCGCGGGCGATACCGAACAGAAGCCCGGCCAGACGGTCTATCCAGCTGATATCAGTAGAGGTGTGCACAAAGCGCGAGAATTTCTGACCAAACCAGGCCGCCAGAATGTAGACGATGAGGAATGATATCGCGACAATGATGATCTGGAAGATCAGCGGATCTGCTTCAAACGGTATGTTTTCCTGCAGAATTGGCGTGATGTAGAAATAGGAAAAAATCGCCGCGGCGAGTGCGATCACAAAGGCTAGAATAGATGCGAGTTCGCGGATAAACCCCCGCGCCAGAGCCATCAGGCCGGATACCAGCATCAGCGCCAGAACGATGCCATCGAACAGCGTGAAAGTGGCAGAACTCAGAAAATCACCCATCGTCGTCCTTGATCCCGAGCATGTCGACCAGATCAGAAAGCCTCTTAATGGGCGTGTAGGTCAAGTCACCATGCCGCTTCTGCGGTCCTTCAGGGCCGAACGCACTGCGAAAGCCCAGTCTCTCCGCTTCTTTTATCCTTGCTTCCATCCGAGCAACAGGACGAATTGCACCGGAAAGCGCTATTTCTCCAAAAAATATTGCCTTTTCAGGCAGTGGAGTGTCCGAAATGGAAGAAAGTAGTGCGGCCGCAGATGCAAGGTCGCCAGCCGGCTCGTTGATTCTGTAGCCACCTGCAACCGAAAGATAAATATCGCGTCCGCCAATCTGAATTCCGCAACGGGCTTCCAGCACTGCGATCATCATGGCCAGACGATTCGTGTCCCAGCCGACAACGGAACGACGCGGTGTGCCATAGGCGGCAGGTCCGCCCAGCGCCTGTACTTCTGCAAGCATAGGGCGTGAGCCCTCCATGGCGGCAAACACCGCTGCACCACCCGTGCGTTCATCTTCGGAGCTCAGAAACAAGGCGGACGGTTCTTTGGCAGGTGAAAGGCCAAAGGCCGACATCTCGAAAATGCCGATTTCGTCGGTCGGGCCGAAACGGTTTTTCACCGCGCGCAAAATACGGAATTGGTGTCCGCGTTCGCCTTCGAAATAGAACACGGTGTCGACCATGTGCTCGACAACGCGAGGGCCCGCAATCTGTCCCTCTTTGGTGACGTGGCCAACAATCACCAGCGCACAGCCAGACCGTTTCGCGAACCGCACCAATTCCTGCGCGCAGGCGCGGACCTGAGAGACTGAGCCGGGAGCTGCTTCAACGCTGTCCGACCAGAGCGTCTGAATAGAGTCGATTACGACAAAATCCGGTTTGGACTTCTTCAGCGCGGAGAGAATGGTCCGAAGATCTGTTTCTGTGGCGAGCTTAACCGGGCTGGCTGAAATTTTCAGCCGCTCCGCGCGATCCTGAATTTGGGCAGCGGCTTCCTCACCGGACACGTAGACAACTTCCATGCCATTTCGGGCGAGGCGAGCCGTGACCTGAAGGAGAAGCGTGGATTTACCAATGCCCGGGTCGCCGCCAATCAGCGTGGCGGATGCTGGCACGAGGCCTCCACCAAAGACACGGTCCAATTCCTCAACGCCGAGCTTGATACGCTCTGGAGCTTCACGCTGTTCGTCCAGACTGGTGAATTCCAGCGTGCCTGTGTTCTTTTTGCTCGTGGGCTTCAGGCTGCCGGGCGCCACACTCAGCGTCTCTTCAACCAGCGTGTTCCATTCTCCGCAGCCCTCGCACTTACCGTTCCATTTAGAATGGACGGTGCCGCAGGACTGACACACAAACTGAGAGCTTGTCTTCGCCATCAGATCGCCGGCTGGATCGGGCCATCAGCGCGCCCATGGACGAACTGGTCTACATATTCATTGCCGGAATGGTCGACGTCTTCGGCTTTGCCACGCCAGATAATTTTGCCATCAAACAGCATGGCAATCTCATCGCCAATCTTACGCGCTGACGGCATGTCATGCGTGATGGAGACGGATGCTGCGCCCAGCCCCTTTACCTGTTCTACGATCAGATCATTGATCGCATCAGCCGTGATTGGGTCGAGGCCCGTCGTGGGCTCGTCAAAGAAGATCAGATCAGGCTTGGCGGCGATGGCGCGCGCAAGGCCTACGCGTTTCTGCATGCCGCCTGAAAGTTCTGCCGGGTAAAGATCAGCAACTTCAGTCCCGAGGCGCACTTTCTTCAGTGTTTCGATCGCGCGCTCTTTTGCCTCTTTGCGCGACACGCCTTCTGAATGGATCAGGCGGAAGGCGACATTCTGCCAGACTGGCAGACTGTCAAACAGCGCAGCACCCTGAAACAGCATGCCCGTGCGCGCCAGCATGGCTTCACGTTCTGAGCGCTTATTTGCGCGCATCTCATGGCCGTCAAAATAGATATTGCCCTCATCAAGCGTCATCAGGCCAAGAGAGCATTTCAGAGAGACGGATTTGCCCGTGCCGGAACCACCAATAATGACAAGCGATTTGCCCGGCGCGACATCGAAATCTAGACCCTGAAGAATCTTCTTCGGGCCGAAAGATTTGTGGACATTTTTAAGTCTGAGAAGTGGTGCGGTCACAGGCCAATCCTCGTGAACAGAGTGGTCAGAAGGAAGTTTGAGAAGAAGATCAGAACGGCACTGGAGACAACGGCCAGCGTGGCCGCACGACCAACGCCGCTCGCGCCGCCTTCACTGTTCTGGCCGTGATAACAGCCCATCAGCGATACGATTGCACCGAAGACAGCAGCTTTGATCAGGCCGCCGAAAATATCGCCGCCCGTCACATAATTCATGGTGTTCCGGATATAGAGATCGCCGTTAAAATCCAGCGTCCCAGTCGCGACCAGATAGCCGCCCGCAACGCCGATCACGTCTGCCACAAACACGAGGATTGGTAGCGTGATAATGGCTGCCCAGAGGCGTGGTGCGTACAGATAGCGATACGGGCTTGTAGACAGGGTATCGAGCGCGTCGATCTGTTCTGTCACTTTCATCGTGCCAATTTCAGCCGCGATACCCGCGCTGACGCGGCCTGCAAGCATGAGGCCCGCAATCACGGGACCGAGTTCTCGCGTAATGCCGAGCACGACAATGTTCGGGAGGAATTGTTCTGCATTAAAACGAGAGCCGCCGACATAAATGTTCAGAGCCAGGGCTGCGCCGATGAAAACGGCGGTCAGGCCCACAACCGGCAGAGAATAATAGCCGATTTTAATGCACTGGCGCACAATCTCTCCGAAATAGAGAGGAAAGGAGACTGCGGAGATTTTGACGCGCCCGATAAATGCTGCGAGGCGTCCGGTTTCTGACAGCAGGCCGAGAAGCGCTGCGCCCACCCATTGGAGGGGCTTCAGAAAAAACGGTATTTCTGGGTTCACGTACTCGCTCCTAATCCGTCCACACCCGGGAGATGCGACCGCCAAGGCGTGACGTCAACTCATAATCGAGTGTTCCTAATGCTTCAGCCTGTATTTCCAGACCGGCATGTGGACCAATGAATTCTATGTGAGTTTGAAGTTCCGGTCGCTCTGGCAGGTCTGAAATGTCGACCGTAGTCATATCCATTGAGATACGTCCGACGACAGGGCAGGGCGTACCGTCCAGAATCCCAAAACCGTAATTTGAGGCCGACCGCAGATAACCATCGGCATATCCGAGCGCAACGGTGGCCAGCTGAGTTGGGCGGCGCGCTGTAAAACTCGCGCCATAACCTGTCGTCTCACCTTCTTTGACGTCAAAGACGCTGAGGATTGGAGCCGTCAGCTTTAGTGCAGGTCTGGTGCGCACTTCAGGCGGTCTGGCTGGGCCGCCGCCATAAATACCAATGCCCAGACGAACCAGATCAAAATGATAGTCAGAGCCCAGATAGATGCCCGCAGTCGCTGACAGGCTTTTCTTTGAATCGGGAAAGTGAGCCGCAATGCTTTTGAAGCGTTCAAGCTGGCTGGCATTCATCTCGTGCCCGGGCGCGTCTGCGCAGGCAAGATGGCTCATCACCAGCAAGGGAGACTTATCGCCTGTCAGCTGAAGGATATCGGTGAGGCTTTCTGGCCGAATGCCCAGGCGGTTCATGCCTGTGTCAAAATGCAGTGCGTATCCCATCTTAATTCCGGCGCGCAGCCACAGCTCAAGCTGTTCTACGGAATTGCAGACCGGTATGAGGGCCGCTGAGCTGAACAGCGAAATATCGGCAGCGGTAGGGCCGTGCAGAATGAAGATGTCGCTACCGGGGCCGATGGCGTCTCGAACGGCCACGCCTTCATGCGGATAGGCGACAAAGAATGTTGTACAGCCTGCGGTCTGAAGGCGAGCCGCAACTTGAGCAGCGCCATGGCCATATGCATCCGCTTTGACGACGGCGGACGTCTCAGCTGAGGCAGCAAAGGATTTCAGTGCAAGATAATTGGCTTCAATCGTCGCGAGGTTTATCTCTGCCCGAGGCGTTTCACCCATCACATCAGCAAGCGGATCAGAATTCACTGCTGGCGTAGCGCTTATCGAGGTTGCTGAACTTGGTGATATTCGGGTCAAAGTGCAGTTCTACCTTACCAATCGGTCCGTGACGCTGTTTGGACACGATAACTTCGGCAATATTGCGGAGACGTTCCATTCTTTCCTGCCATTCCGCAAATTTTTCGCCGGCATCATCCGGTTCCTGACGCTCCAGATAGTAAGATTCCCTGTAAACGAAGAGCACGGCGTCGGCATCCTGCTCAATCGAACCTGATTCCCGAAGGTCAGAAAGCTGAGGCCTTTTATCGTCACGCTGCTCGACCTGACGTGAAAGCTGAGACAGTGCGATGATCGGAATGTTGAGTTCTTTCGCCAGAGCTTTCAGGCCCATGGTGATCTCAGAGACTTCCTGTACACGGCCCTGCGCGCTTTTCGCGCCAGAACCTGTAATCAGCTGAAGATAGTCGATGATAAGCAGATCGAGGCCCAGAGATCGTTTCTGGCGTCTCGCGCGTGCTGACAGCTGAGAAATCGAGATGCCGCCGGTATCGTCAATGAAGAGCGGCAGTGATTCCAGTTCGGCCGCCGCATCACGGAGCTTGTCATATTCATGGCGTTCGAGGTCGCCCTGACGAATGCGGTGCGACTGAACGCCGGACCGCTCAGCAAGGATACGGGTCGCGAGCTGTTCGGATGACATCTCGAGCGAGAAGAAACCGACAATCGCGCCATCATTCAGAACGCGCTGGCCTTGTTCATTGGTCTCATACTGGTAACCGGCGGCTGCGTTATAGGCGATGTTTGTCGCAAGCGAGGTCTTACCCATGGATGGACGACCAGCAAGGATGAGCAAGTCAGAATTGTGCAGGCCACCAAGCTTGTTATCGAGATCCATCAGGCCGGTTGAGATACCGGCAATTTTGCCATCGCGCTGAAACGCCATGGTCGCTGATTCAATCGACTGCGTAATAGCAGAGCCGAAGGTGACAAAGCCGCCGCGCGCCGAACCGCGCATTGCCAGATTGCCGAGCTTCTTCTCTGCAGTTTCGATTTGCTGCGCGCCGGGAATATCTTCTTTCGGGTGTGCAGCATTGGACACCATAACCGCGCCGATATCGATCAGTTCGCGACGGATAGCGAGGTCGCGTACGATATGGGCGTAGTCTACGATTTCCGGGCCGAATGCAGCGAGATCCAGAAGTTCAGCCAGATAGCTCGCTCCGCCAATGGCTTCGAGTTTGCCGGATTTGGCGAATTCATCATGCAGCGTCACGCCGTCTGCCATTTTACCGTTAGGTACGAATTTGGCGATGACCGCATAGATTTCCGCATGGGCAGGATTATAAAAATCCGTTTCGATCAAAAGCTCAGACACGCGGTGAAAGGCGTTATTGTCGAACAGGATCGCACCAAGAATGGCGGCTTCGGCCGCTACATTGTGCGGAGAGTCCTGTTTGGTTTTCGGAGCTTGATCGTCATAGGCCATAGTGGGCAGCGTTAACCTTTTTTGAATCAAAGATCACGCCTTGACTGACCATGAAATAAAACGCTTCCCCGTTATCCACAGGGAAGCGCTGTTTTTTGTCAGGCCTCTGATGAATTGAGAGGCGCTTACTATGCTCAGTCGTCGAACTCGATACCGCCGCGTTTACCACTGGCCCAGCGTACAACGCCCTCACGTTCGCCGTTATAGTTGAGCGTAAAGACCTGGCCGACGTCTGATTGAGACACGCCCTCTACGCCGATGCCGCGAGGGCCCTCATCAACCACGATAGCAGGGACTGTTTTGCCGTCGCCATGCATTTGAATAGGTTTGCCTTCCACCTGAACGCGCTCTCGCTTGCGGCGCTCCTCAATGGATTCCTTGGAGTGCAGGAAGGCGGACATCTCGTCGAGACGTTTGGTGACTTCGTTGCTGGCCGTGTCCAGTTTCTTCAACAGGTCCAGAGCTGCATTGCGGTCTCCGCTCGCTGAGGCCTTCAGGGCGTCGACGGCTGCATGGTGGACATCATGATGGTGCTTATCGAGCGTCTTGAATGCATCGGTTTGACGCAGGTCCGCATCTTCAATGCCGTCATACCATTTGCCGAGGCGGCAAGAATGGTTGTCCGGCACGTCAGCAGCCGTCCAGCTGCCGCGACCCAGAACGGTATCGATCGCACGCTTCTTGAAGAGCGTATGGTCGATCTTCGCCATTTCGCAGAGCGAGCGTCCAGAAGAGTTCTTGAACCATTTGGTTGCGGATTTGGAGAGCTGATCATTGCTGTCCTGAAGCGAGTCAGAAATTGAGTTGAGGCTTTCAGCATTGTCTCGCGCCAGATCAGAGATGCCAGCGATATGTCCGCTGATCTCAGTGGAAGATGCTTCCTGTTGTTCCAGGATCTGAGCAACCTCAGACATGCGGCCAGCAACAGAGTTCATCTGATAGCCCGCAGTCTCGATCTGCTCGCTTGCATTCGTCAGCGTTTCCTCGCCCGTTTCGATGGCGTTCTGCGTCGCCTGGAAGTTTGAGCTGATGCGGCTGATTTCATCCTGAAGCGTCTGGATTCGCGCAGCTACGTCGTCGGTTGCAGACGCGGTCTGGTTGGCCAGTGCTTTGACTTCGCTCGCAACAACCGCGAAGCCTTTGCCAGCTTCACCTGCGCGGGCAGCCTCAATTGTCGCGTTAAGCGCGAGCAGATTTGTCTGGTCCGCAATAGATTGGATGACGCTCATAACGTCATTGATTTCGCGAGCAGCGTCCTGAAGCGAAGACAGGCTTTCATTGCTTCGGTCAGCGGCCTCGGAAACAGTGTTGATAGCCTGACGCGCTTTCACCACGCCCTGCACACCTTCTTCAAGGCGTTTGTTTGTGTCGGCTGCGGCATCGGCGGCGTTCTGGCTGGTTTCCGAGAGTTGTTGAATTGAGGACACCAGCTCTTCAACAGCCGCAGCAACAGACTCGCTGGACGAGGTCGAGCGGGATGTACTGTCGCTGAGAAGCGCAATGTTCAGCGTGACCTGGTTGAGGTCGGTCATCGCGCCGGAAATGGTTTTCAGCGTGTGATAATCGCTGTCCTCACGCCATTCAATCGCATCCTGATCTGTCATCTGAGATGAGTAGGACTCATTTCCGAGCGCCATATCCATGAACATACGAGCGACCAGAATTTGCAGGGCTTCGGTTGCACGGTGCGGCGTGAACCGGTGCGCTTTCATGACAGCAGGGATTGCATCCATGAGGACGCGGCCATAGCCTGCAATGAACCAGTCGGATGTGAGACCAATGCGAACGTGCGCGGAGCCGACTTTGCGGGCATCGCGCTCAAACGTGCGCATATCGTGACCGGTAAAGACGTTCTGCCAGTGTCCCGTCTGGGACTTAGCCAGGTCTTTTGCTGTACGTGTAGAATTATTCAGGCGGGAAGCCAGGTGAGGCGTTTTTCCAAGGCGCTCATAGAAGCGTTCAAGAATGCCTTCCATATTTGGAGCAAGCTGATTCCATACAGCTGCAGCGCGTGCGCCATTTGGATCTTCCGGCATCAGATATTCAAACAGGTCCGCTGTATTATTCTTCGACTTTGTCGTCGTTTGCGGAGCGAGAGATGTGCTAGCTTGCGCCATTGGGTGACTTCCCCTGAAGTTTATTCAACAGAGGCATAGTACCCATAACGAATGTAAGCATTCTTAATTCTGATGCGTTGAATTTTCACGATTACTCAGAATTTCAACAACAGAAATTGCCAACGAATAAAAAAAGCCGCCTTCCCGAAGAAAGACGGCTTTTCAAAGCTTTACAGCGAGCTGAGACTTATTCGTCTTCAGCCGGGCCGCGTTCAGCAGCAGCTTCCGCTGCAGCTTCAGCCATTTCGTTAGCTTGTTCGTCAGCGAGGGCGCGATCAGCAGCCATAGCCGCTTCGATTACGTTCTCACCAGCAGCCTGACGCTCAGCTTCGTCTTCAGAACGAGCAACGTTCATCGTGACAGTGATCGTGACTTCTGGGTGCAGACGAATTTCAACTTCGTGCAGACCGATGGTTTTAATCGCCGTGTTCAGAAGAACCTGACGACGCTCAACCTTCGTGCCGGACTCAGTTGCAACTTCAGCTACGTCGCGCGCAGCAACAGAACCGAAGAGGTAACCGTTTTCGCCAGCCTGGCGGATTAGAACGAAAGACTTGCCGTCCAGAGCTTCGCCGTGAGACGCAGCTTCTTCGCGAGCTTTTTCGTTGCGAGCTTCGATTTCAGCTTTTTCAGCTTCAAAACGAGCGCGGTTTGCGTCGTTAGCAAGAAGAGCTTTGCCCTGAGGGATCAGGAAGTTACGAGCGAAGCCGTTTTTAACTTCAACTTCGTCACCGATCTTGCCGAGTTTCTCAACGCGTTCGAGCAGAATAACTTGCATGTTGTTCTCTCCTTACTGAACGCTGAACGGAAGCAGAGCGAGAACGCGGGCACGTTTGATGGCCTGTGCGAGCTTGCGCTGTTTCTTCTGGCTGACAGCCGTGATGCGTGCAGGAACGATTTTGCCTTTTTCAGACACGTAACGCTGCAGGAGTTTTACGTCTTTGTAATCGATCGCTGGTGCATTTTCACCAGAGAACGGGCAGACCTTGCGGCGACGACCAAATGGACGGCGAGCCGGCAGGTTGGAGATATTCAGTTTTCCACCTTTAGACATGATGCCCTCCTAGTCTCTTTTGCGACGGTCGTCGCGGTCTTTGCGTGCGATGACAGGAGACGGCTCGTCAGAGAGCTCCTCGACGCGGATTGTCATGTGACGCATGACGTCGTCATTGATGCGCAGGCGACGCTCAAGTTCCTGAACGGCTGCTGCTGGAGCATCGATGTTCATCAGCGAGTAGTGACCTTTGCGAACCTTGTTGATTGGGTAAGCAAGGTTACGCAGGCCCCAGTATTCGGTCTTGCCGACTTTACCGTTTTCGCCTTCGATGATTTTGGTGATGTCTTCTACGAGCGCTTCCACCTGTTGAGGTGAAATATCAGGACGCGCTACGAAGACGTGTTCGTAAAAAGCCATATTGTGCCCTTTGGCTGAAGAGCGGCACCTGCTGACAAGGGAAGACAGCAAATGATGGCCCCGATCCACTATTGGAGCGGGCCGCACTTCGGTGAAGGCGCGCTTAAACCTCAAACATGCAAAAAAAGCAAGAGGCTTGTCATTTTCTGAACATATGAGTAGGGCAGGTCGCTCTGAAAGGATGAAGCCATGGATCACACCGCTTTCATTTTCCCGGGCCAGGGTGCCCAGTTCGTTGGAATGGGTAAAGAACTCGCTGACAATTTTGCGAGCGCTAAAGCCGTTTTTGACGAAGTTGATGAGGCTCTGGGAGAGTCCTTTTCCAAGCTGATCTGGGAAGGTTCAGAAGACGATCTGAAACTGACCGCCAACACACAGCCTGCACTCATGGCTGTCAGCCTCGCCGTTGTTCGTGCGCTTGAGGCCGAATTTGGCGTCAAAATCTCTGATGGCACGTATGTCGCCGGCCACTCACTGGGTGAGTATTCTGCGCTGGCCGCTGCTGGCGCAATCAGCGTAGGTGATGCAGCGAAGGTTCTGCGCTTCCGCGGTGAATCCATGCAAAAAGCTGTTCCAGCGGGCGAGGGCGCTATGGCCGCTCTGCTGGGCGCAACATCCGAACAGGCAGAGGCGGCTTGTGAAGCATCTGGTGGTGTCTGCGAAGTGGCTAATGACAATGCGCCAGGTCAGATCGTTTTGTCCGGTGCGAAAGCCGCCGTTGAGAAAGCGGCTGAATGGTCCAAGGAAAACGGCATTAAGAAAGCTGTCCTTCTTCCGGTCAGCGCGCCTTTCCATTGCAGCCTGATGCAGCCCGCAGCTGACGCAATGGCTGAGGCTCTGGCATCAACTGACCTCAAATCTCCGTGCATTCCTGTCTATGCGAATGTGACGGCAGCGCCTGTTTCAGACCCTGAAACGATCCGCAAATTGCTGGTGGAACAGGTCACGGCGCGCGTGCGCTGGCGCGAAAGCGTCGAGAAAATGGCTGGTGAAGGCATCGTCAATCTTATTGAATGCGGTGCAGGAAAAGTGCTGACTGTTATGAACCGACGCACAGTTAAAGGCCTGAATGGGGTTTCCCTTGGCACGCCAGCTGATCTAGAGAACTTTGCTGAAACGCAGAATCAGGCCTGAAAAGGCTTTAGTTAGGGAGGGTCGCTGTAATGTTCGATCTGACAGGAAAAACTGCTCTTGTAACTGGTGCCTCAGGTGGCATTGGTCGCTCAATCGCTGCAGCTTTGTCTGCGCAGGGCGCTAAAGTTGCGCTGAGCGGTACACGTGAAGCTGTTCTTGAAGAAGTTGCGGGTACGCTTTCCGGCGAGACTTTTGTTGCAACGTGTAATCTCTCTGACGTCGACAGCGTTGCAGCGCTCGTGCCGAGCGTTGAAAAGGACTTTGCTCCGGTTGATATCCTCGTGTCCAATGCGGGTCTGACCCGTGACAAGCTTCTGCTCCAACAGAAAGAAGCTGACTGGGACACAGTCGTTGATGTGAACCTGAAGGCTTACTCAATTCTGGCGCGCACATGCCTTCGTGGCATGATGAAGCGCCGTTTTGGCCGTATTGTCGGTATCACCTCTATTGTGGGTGTGACGGGCAATCCGGGCCAGACCAATTATGCGGCGTCCAAAGCCGGCATGATCGGCTTTTCCAAATCACTTGCGCAGGAAGTTGCGAGCCGTGGCATCACGGTGAACTGTGTAGCACCTGGCTTCATCAAGTCTCCAATGACGGATGAATTGTCAGATGCACAGAAAGAAGCACTTCTGGGCAGCATTCCAACCGGCCGACTTGGTTCAGGCGATGACATTGCGTCAGCTTGCGTCTACCTTTCAAGCGATGAAGCTGCTTACATGACGGGGCAAACCCTGCATGTGAACGGCGGAATGGCGATGATTTAAAGGTCAGGACTAGTCAGGAAATCCCAGTCCGGTTAATGGTCAAGCCGCATAACATGTGCTAGCGGCGCAACTCGCAAGCAGTTATCACAAAACACGACTGTATGCTCAATAATGAGAAGGAAGATGAAATGTCTGAAGTTTTCGAACGTGTGAAGAAAATCGTTGTCGAAAACCTCGAAGTTGAAGCGGACAAAGTCACGGAAGCTGCAAGCTTCATCGATGACCTTGGTGCTGACAGCCTCGACCTGGTTGAACTGGTAATGGCATTTGAGGAAGAATTCGGAATCGAGATCGAAGACGAAGTTCAGGAAAACATCCGCACCGTTGGTGACGCTGTTTCCGAGATCAAGAAAACCGTAGGTTAAGTGCTGATATGAGACGGGTTGTTATTACAGGCATTGGCCTCGTAACGCCTCTGGCGGGAAACCGTGAGGCAAGTTGGAGCCGTTTGATCGAAGGGCGCTCAGGCGCGCAGAAAATCGATCTGTTCGATACTGACGACCTGTCCTGCAAGATCGCAGCACAAGTGCCGTGGACCACGGGTCGGGGCGGAGGCGAAGGTGATCCTGACGCTTTCGATCCTGACCGCGTGGGTTCAGCTAAAGAGCGTCGCCGTGTCGGTGAGTTCATTGTCTACGGTATGGCTGCGGCGGAAGAAGCGATCGCTGATTCCGGATGGGTTCCGGAAACAGACGAAGACAAATACATGACCGGCGTGCTCATCGGTTCGGGTATTGGCGGTCTTCCGGAAATTGCAGAAACTACGAAAATTCTGGAGCAGGGCGGCCCACGTAAAGTTAGCCCGTTCTTTATCCCGAGTGCACTGATCAATCTGTGCTCCGGTCAGGTGTCCATTAAGCACGGCTTTAAAGGCCCGAACCACTCAGTCGTTACAGCATGTGCGACGGGTGCTCACGCAATCGGCGATTCAGCACGTCTCATTCAGTATGGCGATGCAGACGTTATGGTTGCGGGCGGTACTGAAGGCTCGCTCTGCCGTCTGGCCGTTGCAGGTTTTGCTGCTGCGAAGACCCTGTCTACAAAATACAATGATGAGCCTGAGCGCGCATCCCGCCCATATGACAAAGACCGTGATGGTTTCCTGTTCGGCGAAGGTGCTGGTGTTCTCGTTCTCGAAGAATACGAACACGCTAAAAAGCGCGGCGCGAAAATTTACGCCGAAGTTCTGGGCTATGGCCTGTCTGGCGATGCGCACCACATCACGTCTCCTCCGGATGACGGCAATGGTGGTTTCCGAGCAATGCAGATGGCGCTGCGCCATGCCGGCCTGACGCCGGAAGACATTGATTACGTCAACACGCACGGCACCTCTACGCCTGTTGGTGACGAGATTGAGGTCCGTGCCATCGAGCGTCTGTTCGGTGATGCCGTTAAAGGTCTGTCTCTGTCGTCTACGAAGTCGTCTATCGGTCACCTGCTTGGTGCTGCTGGCGCAGTTGAAGGCGCGTTCACGGCTCTGGCTATCAAGAACGGCATGATCCCGCCGACGCTCAACCTCGAAAATCCGTCTTTCGAATCTGAGATCGACCTGACGCCTCTGAAGGCGAAAGCACGCGAGATCAAATACGCGCTGTCTAACTCTTTCGGATTTGGCGGTACGAATGCTGCGCTGGTAATGGGCCGCGTCGACGACTAAAGGGTCTACGCTTTTGCCTGGCTTCAGCTATCGGAGATACAGCGCATGAAATGGGTCACCAGGGCTTTGGTGGCCCTTCTCGTATTGATCGTGATTGCTGCCATTGGTGCGTTCGTCGCCTTCAAATGGTTTGAAGCCGAAATCAATGCGCCCGGACCGCTGGCTGGCGGTGAAGCCCAAACCATTATGATCCCACGTGGCGCTGGAGTTATCCGTATCGGTCAGCAACTCGAAACCGAAGGCTTCATTGAAGATGCCCGACTGTTCCGAGCTGCATCTGTTTATCTTGAAGTACAATCCAGTCTGAAAGCCGGTGAGTATCTAATCCCGGCTGATGCCAGTATTGTCGATATTCTGGAACTGATGGAGGAGGGCGATGTCATCCTTCATCCGGTGCAGATCATCGAAGGCTCTACGATTGCGCAGGCTATGGCCGCAATCGCCCGCGTCGATGTTCTGACAGGCGAAATGCCGGAAACGCCTGAAGAGGGTAGCTTTCTGCCGGACACCTATTTCTTCACCCGGGGCACAAGCCGTGTAGAGGTTGTGCAGCGCCTTCTTGCGGCGCAGGACACGCTGATGGAAGAAATCTGGGCAGCACGCCAGGACGACCTGCCGCTCGCCTCTCCTGAAGAAGCTGTGATCCTTGCTTCCATCGTTGAGAAAGAGACCGGAAGCGTGGGCGATGAAGATCTCGTCGCGAGCGTTTTCATCAATCGTCTGGAACGCGGCATGCGTCTTCAGAGCGACCCAACGATTATATACGGCATTTCTCAGGGCGAACGTTTGACGCGTACCGTCAACGGCCGTGAAATTCAGCGCGGGCTTTATCGCTCCGAAATTGATCGTCTGACGCCGTACAATACCTATCAGATTGATGGTCTGCCGCCGACGCCGATTTGCAATCCAAGTGAGGCGGCACTTCGCGCTGTTCTTCAGCCGGCTGAATCTGATTATCTGTTCTTCGTGGCCGATGGTTCTGGCCGCCACGCATTCTCTCGTACGAATGCAGAGCATAACCGCAATGTTGCACGCTGGCGCGAGATCGAACGCGCTCGCCGCGCCGCAGAATAAGGAATAGCTGATGCTCTCCAGCATGACCGGCTTTGGTAGCGCCCTGAACGACGGCTCTGGCCTTACCTGGACTTTTGAAGTCAAATCCGTAAATGGCCGTGGGCTGGATGTGCGTCTTTATCTGCCAACCGGGTGCGAAAGCCTTGAAGCGCCGATCCGGGCAGCATTCAAATCGGCTTTTTCGCGCGGAAACATGCAGGCCAATCTCAATATTCGTGAAACGTCTGACGCAAAGCCGTTGAGCCTAGATACACGGCTTCTGAACGCACTGTCGCGCAAAGCGCGTATGCTCGACCGCCAAACCGGACTGGGTGCGGCGACGTCTGCTGGCGACCTTCTGGCGCTGCGTGGTGTGATGTCGAACGAGAAGTCTGGTGTGGATGTGTCTGCGGACAGCCAAACCGGCAAAGCAATTTTGAAAACTGTGTCCGAAGCTATTGAACAGCTGAAAGTCGCGCGCCTGAAAGAGGGCGAGTCGCTTGCTTCTGTGCTGACGCGCACTGTCAAAGACATGGAAACCGTCGTCGCTGAAGCGCAAGAGACAGCAGATGTTCAGCCAAAACAAATGCTCGCGAAACTGAAAGAGCGCGTCGCAGCACTCTTGGAGGACACTCGCATTAGCGAGGAGCGTCTCGAGCAGGAAGTTGCCATTCTGGTGAATAAGGCTGACGTCACTGAAGAGCTGGATCGCCTCAAGGCACACCTGGCTGAAGCGTACAATCTGTTTGTTGCAAAAGGCCCGGTCGGCCGTAAGCTGGACTTTCTCTCGCAGGAATTGCTGCGCGAAGCGAACACGCTCGGCAGCAAGTCTGCCAGTCTCGAGATGACGCGCCATTCACTGGCTCTGAAATCTCTCATCGATCAATTCAAGGAGCAGGCCGCCAATGTCGAATAGTACGCATTCACGTCGCGGTCTGATGCTGGTGATTTCCAGCCCGTCTGGTGCAGGCAAAACGACGCTCTCACGTATGCTGATGGACAAGTATGAGGATGTGCGCCTCTCGGTTTCTGCGACGACGCGTGACCCGCGTCCGGGCGAGGAAGAGGGCGTGCATTATCAGTTTGTCGATCATTCGACGTTTGAGACCATGATCGAAAAGCGCGCATTTCTGGAATGGGCGAAAGTGTTCGACCATTTTTACGGTACGCCGCGCAAAGCTGTAGAAGAGCGTCTGGAAGACGGCAAAGACGTGATCTTTGACGTCGACTGGCAGGGCGCAGATGCGATCCATGACCAGATGCCAAATGATGTGGTGTCAGTCTTCGTGTTGCCACCGAGCATTGATGCGCTGCAAAAGCGTCTTGAGGCGCGGCCGGGCTCCGATCCTGAGAAGGTAGAACGTCGTATGGCTGGCGCACGTAACGAAATTCGCCATTGGCGCCGGTATGACTATGCGATCGTCAATGAAGACATCGAAGTGGCGTTCAAAGAGCTTGAAGGCATTCTGACAACAGAGCGCCAGAAGCGTCTGCGTCAGCTACGCCTCGAGCCATTGGTTCAGGCCTTGCTGGACGAAGGCTGAACCTTCAGCCATTCCGAGGTCAGCTTGCGGAACTCAGCCTGACTGAGTGTCTCAGCTCTTCGTGTCGGGTCGATACCGGCACTGTTTAAAAGCTCTTCTGCGCTTACCGTTTCAGACATGATGGGCTTCAGGCTGGCGCGCAGCATTTTGCGTCGCTGGCCGAAGGCTGCTGCGGTCACGGTCTGCAGAGCTTCCAGATGGGGATAGGCTTCACTGGTAGGTAGGCGCTCGGTCACGACGACGGCTGAAGCGACCTTTGGCGGTGGCTTGAACGCGCCGGGCGGCAGCGTGAAAGCCATGCGGGGCCTGGTGACGGCCTGCGCGATGACAGCCAGACGCCCATAATGTTTTGAGCCGGGCTTGGCGCAAATGCGTTGTGCGACTTCCTTCTGGAACATCAGCGCCATTTCGCCGATTTGTTCAGACTGGAGTACCCAATTGATGAAAAGCGGTGTGCCGACATTGTAGGGCAGGTTCGCAATGATCTTGATCGGTGCGGTCAAGTCATAACGCTCCATCAGGGAAGCGAGACTGATCTGCATGGCGTCGCCGCGTTCAACGCTGAGGCGGCCCTGTGTAGCCTCTGGCCAGGTCTGCAGGGCATCGGCGAAGCGATCATCCATTTCGACACAGACGAGCTTCCTTGCGCCATTATCGAGTAATGCGCGCGTGAGCCCGCCCGGTCCGGGGCCGACTTCCAGTACGTCACGGCCTTCAACCGGCCCGGAGGCCAGTGCGGCGCGTTTGAGAATGTCAGGATCGAAGAGAAAGTGCTGACCGAGTTTTTTGTTGGCCGCAGCGCGTAATAGCTCCGGAGAGTCTTCAGCCATTCTGAGCCTCCCAGCTGGCGCGGTGCACGGCCATAGACTTTGCGAGCTTCATCGCAGCAATGAGACTGTCGACTTTGACTGCGCCCCTGGCGGCCGCATCATAGGCTGTGCCGTGGTCCGGCGAAGTGCGAATGAAAGGCAGGCCGAGCGTAACGTTCACGCCGCCCCAGATATCGAGTGTTTTCACCGGGATCAGTCCCTGATCATGATACATGGCAAGCACAGCATCATAACTGCCGGTCAGCATTTCGTGAAACACTGTGTCGCCCGGTCGAGGGCCGATGACGGTGTTTCCTGCCTTGTTCAGTTCGTTGATAGCAGGTGCGATAATGGCACCATCTTCTGCACCCAGCATTCCGTCTTCACCCGCATGCGGATTTAAACCGGCGACGCCAAGGCGTGCATTCTCCAGACCGAAATCTTTATTAAGGGCGCGCAGCACAATGTCCGCCACATCTTCAATCAGAGCAGATGTCAGCAGCGTGCCAACGCTCATCAGTGGAACGTGAATCGTTGCAAGGGCAACGCGCAGGCCGCCACCGACCAGCATCATGATCGGACGAGGGGTGTCGGTGCCCGCAAACTCGCCAGCAAGCTCTGCGAGGTATTCAGTGTGTCCGGGGTGTTTGAACCCTGCGGATTTCAGAAGGGATTTGGAGATCGGGTTTGTGGTTACGCCACCAGCTCGCCCCTGCCACACATCTTCCACGCAAAGCCGGATGGAATTGGTGATTGCTGCACCTGTTGCAACATCTGGTGTCCCAGCAGTCACGGGAAAGCTTGGTATGTCGATAATCGGCAGGCCATGTCTGAACGCAGATTGTGCTTCGGATGGATCAGAGATTTCCACGATAGCAGATGACGGGCAGAACTGCTCCGCGCGTGCCTTATGGGTGTCCACATGGCCGCGTACATAAAAGCTTGTGTCTGTGCTGTCTTTGAACGCCTCCCAGGCCATAAGGCTGGCCTGAGGTCCGACACCCGCCGGATCGCCCTGAGACAGGGCGAGCGGCAGTGTGTTAGCGACGGATGATTGTTGCGTCACGCTTCAGGTCACGAAGTTCGCGTTGCGCCAGAAGCGAAAGCTGTTGGCTGAACAGACGGTCTTCGATCTGTGCGCGGGTTGGCAGCTGGATGTCCGCAGAAATGCGATCGCAGACATAGAGCATGGTCGGTCCAACTGGCGTTTCAAGAATTTCAGACGCTGTGCCGGGTTCCACGCCGCGAATGGCCAGCGCAACCTGATCAGTCAGAGCATCTTCACCAATATTGCCGAGTGCCGCATAGGTGAGGCCCTCTGCTTCGTTTGCGGCTGCTTCCAATCCGTCACAGGAATGGCCCGCAGCGGCAAATGCTTCCAGCGCAGCCGTATCATTGTCTTGAGACAAAACCTGACGCAGATCGATTTCCATCCGGCCAGAGCCGCCATCCTGACGCGCACGTACGGCGTAAATGTAAATGCCGTCCTCAGCGACGATTGGATTGGTGAGGGCTGGCGGTTCGATGCTTTCCAGCGCTTCACGGACCTCAGGTTCGAGTTCCGCAGGCGCCACCCAGCCCAGGTCGCCGCCTACGGCTGAGGTTGGAGAGTTTGAATACTGCTGCGCGGCACGCTCGAAACGTGCACCCTGACGTATCTGCTGAAGAATAACGTTCGCACCCTGCATCACTTGCGCACGGTCAGTCTCAGTCGGCGCATACAGGAAGATTTCAGACAGCTGATAGCGTTCTTCCGTAGCGTCCGCACGCATACGGTCGAGCGTAGAATCGATCTGAAGCTGAGAGATACGAATACGTGAAGAATACAGACCGCTCATAATCCGGCGCCACGCGATTTCTGCGCGCATCTGATCGCGCAGTGTTTGTGGATTGATACCGTTCTGGACCAGCGTGCTGTAAAGTTCCTGCATGCTCGCCTGATTCTGGCGCGCCATGTCTGCGACGGAGGCATCAATTTCTTCTTCGCTGATCACCACTTCATATTCAGCGGCTTTCTGAAGCTGAAGACGCTCATCAATGAGTTCTTCGAGCGCACGAGGCAGAATTTGCTGCATGTTTTCCTGAGACGGCTGAACGCCCAGTGTAATCAGCAGCAAACGTGCGCGCTGAGCTACGTCGGAAATAGAGATAACCTGATCGTTCACAATTGCTGCGACGCCGCCAAGCAGGCGCGCGTCTGAGTCTTGAGAAGCCGCTGCAGTCGCTGATGGCGCGGTAGTCGTTTGCGCATATGCTGGTACGCCAAGTACGGACACAGCCAGCCCACACACAATCGTCCGAATTCCGATCATAAATCTTTACTCCAATATCCTGTCCGCCCACACGATCAGTAAATGTTGCGATAACATGAACCTGATCAGAATGTCACATGAACTTGCAGCAGGATTTCGCTTAGTCAAAGTTTCCGCTCGTCACCTGGCCCAAAGTGTTGAAGCCAAAGCCGAACGTGATTGAATTGCTGTCGCCAATGCCACGATCTGTGATCTGACGTTGCTGCCAGCCAATCTGGAAGAAGCTACATTCGTCGGACCAGCGCAATGCAACGGCCTGAATCTGGTTCAGGTTTGTCTCCAGATTGCGGCTGATCCGGTACATCAGATCAAGATCGTCTGAGACCTCGAAAGATGCGGACAGAGCAATAGCCTGTCTTTGTGTTGGTGTTTCATCGAATGAAACGTCTTCGCCGATATTGAAATAGGAGGCTGCACCCGACATGCGCCACCAATTCAGTGTCATGCGGGATTCAGTACGCTGAACTTCGAAATCATCGTCAACCCGCATGTTGGTCGCGAAGCTGAATGCATTGCCGAAATCAACAGACCCACCGACCAGATAGTCTGACTGTGTTCCTGCGAGATTGGACGCATAGGAGAAGGCAGGATCGGTCTCATCGCTCCAGCGACGACCAAATGTGCTTCTCAAGGTCAGGCCGTTATCGAATGAAAAAGTGGTACGGAAGCCAGCTGCGATACGGCCACCTGTTTCAAGAAGGTCCTGCTGTGTGAACGGGTCCGCCTCGAACATGGTGGTATGATCCAGCTCGTATTTCGCCGAATCCTCATTTGGCAGAATGCCGTTGTCGACGCTGGCTTCACTGTAAGCGACCGTCATGATCGGCTCGAAGGTGATGCTCAGGTCTTCGCCGCGACGGATGAGCGGATAACGCAGGGTAGCCGCCGCCAGACCATAAGTGCGCCCCTGAGAATCTTCATAAGCGGCTGACGTCGTCGTCTCTGCGATTGAGTAGTCATAATAGTCCGCTCGCACCCGGACCATCGGTTCCAGAACGACACCGCCCGGAGAAATGAAGGAGTTCTGCCAGTCTGCAGATGTCGTAATCCGGCGCGTGTCATCGCCGCCACTACGGTCCAGCACGGCCAAAGTGCCTTCAAGTGAGGTGATGCCGTAATCGCCCCAGTCGACGATCTGGTTGGCATAAACGGATGGTGTGACGCGCGCAAACATGCCGTCATCATCAGTCGCGCTTAGACCCTGAGCGTTGTAAGAAATGACATCTGTGTAGAAATTATCTGTCTGCCCGACGAGATAAATCTGGTTCAGCAGGCGCAATGGATTCGTGTCGACCAGACCGCGCGGCGTGTTCCAGTCACTGATATCATAGCGGCGCGGATAAAGGTCATCTGAGACTTCTTCGATCGCGAAGCCCCAATCCCAGACATCTGAGATTTCGAATTCACCTTCAGCGAACATATGGCCGCGGAACTTCTCTTCACTTGGGAAAAGCTCGCCGGTGAAATTGGCTGGATCGTCGACGATGCGACCATTGCGATTGGTGAACTGACGGTCGCCATTGCTGTCGAACTCATAGTCATAGGCCATGGAGGTCGAGATGCTCAGGTCGCCGGAATAGAACCGACGACGGTAATCGAGGTTCAGCGCCGAGTTTACATTCGTATAGAGTTTGGGCGTGATGGTGAGGTCGCTGCTCTCAGAGATCGCCCAGTAATATGGCTGCTCGTAAACGAAGCCGAGCTTTGATGAGAGTTCCGGGGTTGGAGTCAGCAGGCCAGAGCGGCGTTCTGTGCTTGGGTCCGGGTGTGCAAAATATGGCAGATAGAGCACTGGAATGCCGCGGAGTTCAAATACCGCGCCTTCATAGGTGATCATCTGTGTTTCGGCGTTCTGAACAGCGCGACGTGCGCGCAGAGTCCAGGTTGGATCGCTGCCTTCGGCTTCGCATATCGGGCAGGCGGTGTAGATGACATATTCGAGTGAGTTTGACCCGGACTCATCCCGCGCCGCCGTACGTGCTACGACAACGGCATCCTGAGGCAGCTGAGCTGCGAAATTTGCAGCAACACCATCGCTCAGAGACCCATCGACTTCCAGTTCTTCGGCGGTACGGACGGTGCCATCCGGATCCATAATGCGAACATTGCCAATGGCATGAACTTTTTGCGTTTCGAGATTGTAGATGACGCGGTCGGCGGTGAGCTGGCGGCCTTCATAGCGTGCAATGACATTGCCTTCGGCAATCATCACGCCTTCGTCCTGACTATCGATCAGAACATCGGCTTCCAGATAGACACGGTCAGACGCAAAGTCCTGTGCGACAACTGCTGGCGTAAGGGCCATCGCCATCATAATTCCGAGCAGTTCTCTGCGCGCCACGGTCTATGCCTCCATCCTACACAGAATTGGGTTATACGCTTCGCCGTCCTGACAAAAGGCTTCTTGTCCTATGACGGCAAAAAAAAGCACAAATAAGGTCGGTCTGTTGCATAATTGATGTTACGTCGCGCGGCGAACGAGTCCACCGGGCAGCGAAGTTGCCAGACCCGCGAGTTCCATCTCGACAAGCAAGATTGCGCAGGCGCGCACAGAAATACCGCTTGTCATTGATATATCAGCAATTGTTGCGGCCGTGGGGGATAAAGCTTCCAAGATTTTGTCGCGGTCTGCGCCCGTGATTTCGATCTCATCCTCGGGCTCTGATTCATCTTCAGCTTCAAAAAGTGAGCCCTGAATGTTCTGTCCCGGAGAGATGATCTGAAGCACATCGTCAGCGGTTTCAACCAGCATTGCGCCTGTGCGGATCAGTCCATTTGAGCCTTTGGTGCGCGGATCGAGAGGTGATCCGGGTACGGCCATTACATCGCGCCCCTGTTCGCCGGCTGTGCGCGCCGAAATGAGCGAGCCGGACCGTTGGGCGGCTTCCACCACAACAACGCCGAGACTTAAACCGGTAATCAGGCGGTTGCGTCGCGGGAAGTCCTTCGACCGTGGTTCATGACCGAAAGGGGATTCAGACACGATGAGACCGGTTTTGATGATCTCGTCTCTTAAGCCTGCATTCTGTGCCGGATAAACATTGTCCACGCCGCCTGCAATGACTGCCACCGTTCCGTGTTGCAGTGAGCCTTTATGCGCTGCCGTGTCCACGCCACGCGCCATGCCCGACACAATTGTATAGCCGGATTCGCTGAGGTCATGCGCCATGGTGTGAGCGATTTTGACTGCAGCGGCTGATGCATTCCTCGAGCCAACCATCGCAATGCAGGGCTTTGAGAGAACGCCAATCTCGCCCCAAACAGAAATAACGGGTGGTGGCGGGCTGAGTTGAGCCAAAAGCTTGGGATAGTCTTCATCACAGGAGAGCAGAATACGCGCGCCGAGGCGCTCTGTACGCTCAATCTCGCGAAGAACGGCGTCGCGGGCATAAAGTTTTACGTCCCCACGCCCGGACGCTTTAACGCGTTCTGGAAAAGCCTCAATGGATGCGAGGCCTGAACCATATGTGTCGAGAAATCTGGAATAGGTGAGCGGGCCAATTCCGGACGTTCGCGCAAGTCGTATGCGGGCTATGCGTTCTTCGTCATTCTGCATCAGCGGGCGCTGGTTCTTCTTTTTTGGATTTGGAGCCGATTTTCGGTTCCGTGCCATCCAGAATACGTCTGATGTTTGTCTCATGACGCCAAATCAGGAGCAGTGTCAGAGCGACAAGAATGATGACCTGATTTGCCGTATAGTTTAGAGCCCAGGCAACGATGGGAACCAGAAGTGCAGTGACAAGAGCCGCGACTGATGAGCGCCTAGATATGAGGGCGACTATCAACCAGCATGGAGCTGCAAACAAGCCGACCTTGAGCACGGCTGCAAACAGCAGGCCTGCATAGGTCGCGACACCCTTGCCGCCTTTGAAGTTCAGCCATACCGGGAAACAATGGCCTACAAACGCCATGGCGCCAGCGAACAGACCTATGGCAGGAAACTGTTCAGAGAATAAGACGGCAAAAAGAATGGCGGCGAGACCGGCTTTGCCAGAGTCCAGAAGGAAGGTGGCGGCGGCGAGGTCTTTGCGGCCGGTGCGAAGCACATTGGTTGCACCAATATTGCCGGAACCGATTTCACGAATGTCGCCAAGCCCGCCCAAGCGGACGATGACGAGACCAAATGGAATGGAGCCGAAGAGGTAGCCCGTCAGTGCGGCGCCACCCCAGATCAGCCAATCGGCGGCTGAAATCATTGCGCGGCTCCTTCGCTCGCATCAAAAACCCATTTGCCGGCGACCATAGTGCGCAGTGTCTTGCCGGTCAGCAAGCGACCATCGAATGGACTATTGCCAGAGCGTGAGCGCAGTTGATCGCGCTTGCATTTCCACGGTCGGTCCGGATCAAACAGAACCAGGTCTGCCACGCGGCCTTCTGAAATGCGTCCACTGTTCAGCCCCAGCATATCTGCCGGATTGCATGTGACGCTCGCCAGAACGGTCATGAGGTCCAGTTCATACATTGGCTCAGCTACCAGTGAGGTGAGAGCCGATAAGAGTGTTTCCAGACCCGCCGCACCGAAACTCGCATCGTCAAATGGGAGGCGTTTGTCTTCTGGTGGCTGCGGATCATGCGCGGACACCACAGCGTTGATGACACCTGCTTTCAGGCCTTCAATCAGCGCTAGCCGGTCTTTTTCTGGTCGGAAGGGCGGGTTCACTTTGCAATAAGTGAGATAGGCTTTGCCAGGGTCGCGAGAGCCGTCGCCGATGTCTAATTCATTGAAGAAGAGAGAATGCGCAGCTGCCGTTGCCTGAGCGTTGATGCCACGTTCACGCGCGTCCAGAAGAATGTCCAGGCTGCGAGCTGTCGTAACCTGATCGATGATCACATCCGTGCCTGTCATTTCCGCAAGGGTGAGGTCACGTTGCAGCCCGATCCATTCGGCGTGTGCGGGTAAGCCGCGCAAACCGAGCCGAGCTGCGAACGCCCCGGCATTCATTGAACCGGTTGCCAGGCTTGGCTCATCCGGGCGCAGCATGACGCGAGCGCCCACGCCTTTTGCGTATTGCAGTACCCGGCGGACCTGATTGGCTGACGGCAGGGCGCTATCGCCGTTTGCAAACAGAACCGCGCCTGCGTCTTTCATCAGGCCGAGCTCTGTCATGCGTTCGCCTTCAAGGCCTACGGTCAGGGCGCCAGATGGCAAAATGTGGTTCAGGACTTTGCTCGATTGGCCCGCACGTTTGAGGTAGTCGACAAGGGCAGGGGTGTCGATAACAGGATCAGTGTCTGCCATGACCACCATAGAGGTGATGCCGCCCGCGACTGCTGCTTCGCTGGCAGATTGCAGGGTTTCACGGTGTTCAGACCCCGGCTCACCCGTTTTGACCCGTAGATCAACGAGCCCCGGCGCAAGCACATAGCCTTCGCAATCGGTGATCGTTGCGTCGCTGGTATGCTGCGCGTCCAAGTGGGGGCCGACATCAGCGATGAAGCCATCTTCAATGAGCACGCCGCCTGTCGTGTCCATGCCGGATGCCGGGTCGATAATGCGGGCATTCGTCAGAAGCCGTTTCATGCCTTTGCCTCCGCACGTGCGCGATCAAGGTTCTGTGCGAGCACTTCCAGCACGGCCATTCGGACAAAGACGCCCATGGAAACCTGTTCTGTAATGGTTGAGTTGGCAGATTCGGTGATCGCACTGTCGATCTCAACGCCGCGATTCATTGGGCCCGGATGCATGATCAGAGCGCCCGGTGCTGCATGCGCCAGCTTGGCTTTGTCTAACCCATAAAAGTGGAAGAACTCACGTTTGCTTGGCAGATAGAGCCCATGCATGCGTTCCAGCTGCAAGCGGAGCATCATTACGACGTCGCAGTCTTTAATGCCTTCCAGCATGTCTGTGTGGACTGAAGCCGCGCCCCATGTGTCCGTGCCAGGTGGAAGCAGTGTCGGCGGCGCGATGAGGCGAACCTCAGCGCCCAGTTGATGCAAAAGCATGGCATTTGAGCGCGCGACGCGAGAGTGCAGAATGTCACCGCAAATCGCGACTTTCAGTCCTTCGATCCGGCCTTTGCGGCGGAGGATGGTCAAGGCATCCAGAAGGGCCTGTGTTGGGTGTTCGTGCGTGCCATCACCCGCATTCACGACCGCACAGTCCACTTTCCGCGAAAGGAGACGCACAGCTCCGGACGCGCCATGACGAATAACCAGAAGGTCTGGCGCCATGGCATTCAGCGTCATGGCCGTGTCGATGAGAGTCTCGCCCTTTTTAACGGATGAGGACTGAACCGACATGTTCACAACATCCGCGCCTAGGCGTTTTGCTGAGATATCAAAAGAGCTCTGCGTCCGTGTCGAATTTTCGAAAAACAGATTGATCAGCGTCTTGCCCACGAGCGATTGTTCCGGGGATTTATTCTCAACGAAACCATCAGCGCGGTCGAGCAGGCTTTCAATATCGAGCCGGTTCAATCCCTCAATGCCGAGAAGGTGTTTATGAGGGAAGTCGTATCGGAAACTCATCAATCTCGACTCGTGGCTGTTTTCAAACAGCCTCAGCTAGTCGTTTAGCACCAAGCCCGTCAACAGATTGCGCGCATCAGGCGCAATTCGGCGCATTTTCAGGAGATCAGGCGGGTAGCAGGCCGAACATCCAGAGACTGAACGGGATGGTGAGCGCCGAAAGCAGGGTCTGGCTCGCAATAAGGTTTGCCATCAGGTCGGCATTGCCGCCAAGCTGACGCGCCAGAATATATCCATTCGTGGCTGTTGGCGTCGCCGTGGCAATAAGGATGATGGCGAGGGCTTCGCCTTCAATACCCATAATGTATCGCCCGATAAGCCCGGCCACGATAGGCATGCCGATCAGTCGGACCAGTGACCAGAAAACCGTCAGAAGCCCGGCTCGTCTGAGTGCCAGAAAATTCACGCCAGCGCCTGCTGCAAGAAGACCAAGTGACATGGCCGGGTTGGAAACCAGAGTGAGGATGGTTTCAAATAAACCGGTCGGCTTCAGATTGGCAAAGTTCAGAAAGGCGCCAATGATGCAGGCAATCACCAGTGGATTGCGGATCAGCTCGGCAAACGGGTTTCGTTTGATGCCGGTTTCGTTATGCCCGAAATGCGACAGTGCCAGAATGGACAGAATATTGGCCATCGGGATCATGATCGCCGCACAAATGGCTGTAATCGCCAGACCGTTATCCCCATAGAGCACGCCAGAAATGGTGAGCGCTATAAAAGTGTTCCAACGGGAATTGGATTGCACAATGCTGCCAACGGAAGGGCGATCAATGCCGGGCCAGAGCTGCGAGGTCAGACCGATTGCAGCCAGAATGATCTGCGAAACCACCAGAGTGAGGGCGATCTTCCACGGCGCGTCCTGAAGCGGCGCGCGAGACAGCACCAGAATGATGAGCGCAGGCACCAGCGCCATATAGCAAAGGCGTTCAATGGAGCGCCAACCTTCACGCGGGGGGATTTGCCGCCAGGCCAGAAACTGGCCAAGCGATACCATGAACATAACCGGTATCAGTGCCCCCAGAAACGTCATGAGGCGTTGGCTATCCGGTCTATGGCCGTCTGCAGGATAAGAGCGGCCGCAGACTTGTCGATAAGTTCAGCGCGTCTCGCCCTTGAAAGGTCCGCCTCCAGCATAGCGCGTTCGGCTCCCTGACTGGTCATGCGCTCATCCTGAAACGCAATCGGAATATCGCGAACCTGCAAGATATGGCGGGCGAGGGCGCGTGCAGACTGTGCGCGCGGACCTGCGCTGCCATCCATATTCAGCGGTAATCCGATCACCAGACCAATTGCGCTACGGTCATCAAAAAGTTCAAAAAGGCGCGTCAGAGAGGGCGCAAGCTTTTTGCCTCGCTGAATGGTCTCTACCGGGTGTGCGGTGAGTTGGAGGCTGTCGCTTGCGGCCACGCCTATTGTCTTGCTTCCGGGATCTATTCCCAGGAGCACACCCTGATTTGGTAATTCTGTGACTTCGTTTAGCAACATAGAGCTGTGTTAGACCTCAATTCACTTTTGAAAAAGATCAAAAAGAACATTGTCGCCATGCAGGAATTCACGGCAGAGCGCTTGATCTGGGGCAAGGCGCAATCTAAAGCACGTGAACGAACAGGAGTTTGCCGCATGAGCGTCACCAAACAGGACGTACAGAAAGTTGCCAGACTTGCGCGTATCGCGCTGCCGGAAGATCAGGCAGAGCCAATGACGCAGGAACTGAACAATATCCTCAATTGGATTGAGCAACTGGCAGAGGTTGATGTTGACGGCGTTGAGGCGATGACCTCTGTCGTCGAGACCTCGCTTCCTATGCGCGAAGACGTGATCACAGACGGTGGCATTCAGGACAAAGTTCTGGCGAATGCTCCTCGTTCCGAAGATGGATTCTTCGTCGTTCCGAAAGTTGTCGAATAAGTTATCGACCCGCACCGGAATTTTTTTGGGATTCGTTGAACTTTTATTGCTTTAACGCGATATAGGTTTAACGCAACGAGGTGCTGTATGTTCCGTGAAAAAAGCCTGCCAATGGTCTATGGAGGAATGGTTTTCCTCCTGTCTGCATGCGCAACTGCCGCAAATGGTGGTTCAGACGACAGATCCTCGGCGAGCGGCGTAGAGCAATATGCGGAAGACCCACGCCTTGGTGAAGAAGTGTCCCGCATGTGTTTCGCCTCCAGCGTAGACAGCTTTTCCATGCCAACCGACGACTCTGTCGTTCTGCGTGTTAGTCCTTCTCGGGAATACCTTGTCGAAACACAGGCGTGTTTCGACCTTGATCACGCCCAATCCATTGCGCTGGATACTGCGTCTGGCTGTGCGACGCGTGGTGACCGCCTTCTGGTTTCTGATAGCGCGTTCGGTCTAAGCAGCGTGAATGGTCGTGCACCGCAGCGGTGCCTCATAACGGGCATTTATGAGTGGGACCGCGATGCAGAAGCGGAAACAGCGGAAGAAGCTGACGAGGAATAGGGGCGCTGTTCCTGTACGGCGAACGCGCTTCTGCCTTCACAACTTCATCAACTCATCGGTTTTTTGCGTCAGATGCCTCAATCCGTGACCGATTGGGTGAATCTCGCCAACTCAGCACTTGAAATTTGATGAGATACGCGGCTACCAAGCGGCTGGTAGTTTCCTGTATTCATGACCTGAGTCCCAATGACCGGGTCTGCTTTGATTGAAAGACTGATAATGACTGATCTTACAGCGCTCACTCTGTCAGACGCTCTGGATGGGCTGAATTCGAAAGAGTTTTCATCTGAAGAGATCACGACGTCATTCATTCAGGCCATCGAAGCGGCAAACCCTTCTTTGAACGCATATGTTGTGCAGACCCCTGAAAAGGCGATCAGCATGGCAAAAGCGTCTGACGAACGCCGCGCTAAGGGCGAAGCCGGGCTTCTGGATGGCGCGCCGCTGGGGATTAAAGACCTTTTCTGTACAGAAGGCGTTCGCACGACAGCGTGTTCTCATATTCTGGGCGAGTTCACACCGCCATACGAAAGCACGGTCACAGCAAACCTCTGGCGCGAAGGCGCGGTTATGCTGGGCAAGCTCAACATGGACGAGTTCGCGATGGGCTCTTCCAACGAGACCTCTTACTATGGTGATGTGATCAACCCATGGCGCCGTAATGATGGCGGCAATGCAAAGCTGACCCCAGGTGGTTCATCTGGTGGGTCTGCTTCTGCTGTAGCTGCTGATCTTTGCCTCGCCGCGACGGCATCCGATACGGGTGGTTCCATTCGTCAGCCTGCAAGCTTCACCGGCACTGTTGGCATCAAGCCGACATACGGCCGTGCAAGCCGCTTCGGCATGGTTGCGTTTGCCTCATCACTCGATCAGGCGGGGCCAATTGCGAAGTCTGTCAAAGATGCAGCGCTGATGCTGAACGTTATGTGCAGCCACGACCAGAAGGATTCGACTTCCCTCAAGGTAGAGCAGCCGGATTGGACGAAAGCGGTTGGCGAGCCTGTTAAAGGAATGAAAATTGGTGTGCCTAAGGAATACCGCGTCGACGGTATGCCAGAAGAGATTGAAAAGCTCTGGCAGCAGGGCATTGATTGGCTGAAAGAAGCCGGTTGCGAGATTGTTGATGTCAGCCTTCCGCACACGAAATACGCTCTGCCGGCATATTACATCGTTGCGCCAGCTGAGGCGTCTTCCAACCTCGCGCGTTATGACGGTATGCGTTACGGCCTGCGCGAAGATGGCGGCAATCTGACTGAAATCTATCAGAACACACGAGCGGATGGCTTTGGTGCTGAAGTTAAGCGCCGACTGATGATCGGTACTTATGTGCTGTCTGCGGGATATTACGATGCGTACTATCTGAAAGCCCAGAAGGTGCGCACGAAAATTCTTCAGGATTTCAAAAACGTATTCGAAGAAGTTGATGCACTGCTTACGCCGACTTGCCCGTCTTCAGCTTTCGCGCTGGGCGAGCGAAATGACGATCCGATCGCGATGTATCTGAATGACGTCTTCACAGTGACGGCTAACCTGGCGGGTCTGCCGGGTATCTCTGTACCTGTGGCGCAGGACTCTCAAGGCCTGCCTATGGGGCTTCAGGTGATCGGTAAGGCGCTTGATGAGTCGGCTTGTCTGCGCGTTGCTGCGCAGCTGGAAACCTCCTCAGGCTTCAATGCGAAGCCTGGGAAGTGGTGGTAAGCCTTAAAGCTGAGTGACGGGGATCTTGATATAAGTTTTCCCGTCATCTTCTTTCGGTGGCAGAGCGCCGCCGCGAATATTCACTTGCAGTGATGGCAGAATGAGCCGCGGCGCAGAGAGCGTTGCGTCGCGCTTTGTGCGCATGGCGACAAACTCATTCTCGCTAATGCCGTCATGAACGTGCTTGTTGGACTTTTTCTGGTTCGCAACGGTCGTCTCCCAGACATATTCAGTCCGGCCTTCCGGCAAATAATCATGACCGACGAAAATGCGGGTGTCCTCTGGAAGAGAGAGGATTTTCTGTATCGACTGATACAGCGTCGCTGCATCCCCGCCGGGGAAGTCAGCACGCGCCGTGCCATAGTCTGGCATGAAGAGCGTGTCACCCACGAAGGCTGCATCTCCGATCACATAGGTCAGGCAGGCAGGGGTGTGTCCTGGTGTGTGCAGCACGCGGGCTTTCAGATTACCGATTGAAAACTCTTCGCCTTCCTTGAACAGGTCATCGAAATCGTGACCGTCAGTCAGCAGGTCGGTTGCGTTAAAGCGCGGCTTGAAAACAGACTGAACTGTCGTGATTTCTGCGCCAATCCCATAGGGCACGCCCATTTTACGGCGCACATAATCGGCAGAGGAGAGGTGGTCAGCATGTGCATGCGTATCCAGAACGCGCACAAGCTTGAACCCTTCAGCTTCCACATAGCTGAGAATGGCATCAATTGAAGTCGTGCGGAGCTTTCCGTCATTCGGGGAATAGTCCCAGACAGGATCAATGATCGCAGCCTCATGCGTCTCTGTATCGGCCACCACATAGGTGATGGTGTTTGTGTCGTTGTCGAAGAAACCTTTGACGAACATGATTTGCCTCCTGTTTGAGGTTTAAATATTAGAACTTGCGAAAATATCAATATAAAATATATGAAGAAGGTGCAGACCTTCAATCGGGACGTCTGAAATCCGCAAGGGTTCAACAAGTTAAAGAGGCAGTTGATGAAATCGGTATCACCACGACAGGCAATGCGGGATGTGGAAGCAGGCAAAGCCACGCTGGTGGATGTGCGCGAACCCGGCGAAACGGCTAGCCTTGCCATTGATGGTGCTATGCTGTGTCCATTGTCCCGTCTGGGGCAGGTGGACCTTACCTTGCCGAACAATCAGACGGCCATTTTCTTCTGTCGGTCTGGCATGCGCACAAACATGAATTCGGGCCGTCTTGCCTCACTTCATTCTGGCAAATCTGTGATGATGGATGGTGGCATCTCAGCCTGGGCGGGCAATGATCTTCCCGTCATTCGTGGTAAAGCTGGGTTCATGGACAAGGCCAGACCGGTTCTGTTCGTAGTCGGTGCGGTATTGCTCCTCAGCGCTGTTATGAGCGCGATAAACTGATGAGATGATGCGATGATTGAGCTGACCCTCTACGTTATTCTGACGGCCCTCGCGAGCGGGATTATCATTGGGATATTCCTCTCTACTTTCGGCGGCGGCGGAAGCGTGCTCGCAGCTCCATTGCTCTTGTATTTTGTTGGCCTGACGGACCCGCATCTCGCTATCGGTACATCGGCGCTCTCTGTCGCCATTACAGCGTTTATGAGCATGCTGGGGCATTGGAAGGGCGGTCGTGTGAAATGGCCCTGCGCACTCGTCTTTGGCAGTTTCGGTCTTATCGGTTCGATTATCGGCTCCAGCGTTGCCAAAGTGATTGATGGCGACGCGCTATTGCTGGCGTTTGCTATTGCCATGCTGGCGATCGGCCTTTCCATGTTCCGCAAATCCACCACGGTTGGGGACGCATCTGTCCAGATCAACTGGTTCTATGCGCGCCGCCTGATGCCTTTGGGCCTTCTGGTGGGCTTTGCTGCGGGCTTTTTTGGTATTGGTGGGGGCTTCCTGATCGTACCGGGGCTGATGCTCGCGACCGGCATGCCTATCACGCTCGCATCTGCGTCTTCGCTCGTATCCGTGACGATCTTTGGCATTGCGACAGCGGGCAACTATGCGCTGGCGGGCTGGGTCGATTGGCGCCTTGCCGGATTGCTGGTTGCAGGTGGCTTTCTGGGCGGTCTGGTGGGGCAGAGAATCGCCAAGCTTCTGACGAATCGTATCGCGCTTGCCCGAAATGGATTTGCCGCACTCATCTGTGTTGTTGCGGTTTATGTTGGCTGGCAGGCAGTTTCTGCTTTCGTTTAGGGCCATTCGCCGAAACTTCAGCGTATTTCATTGGCGAAAGGTATGGAACGTTAAGGCCAAACTCGCTATCAGGAGCATGAAATGGAGATTTGTGCCGTATGAGCGAGCGTACCCCTTACATTATCGAAGGCGAAACAGGTGACTGGGAAGTGGTGATGGGCCTTGAGGTCCACGCTCAGGTCGCCAGCAATGCGAAACTGTTTTCCGGCGCGCCGACGAATTTCGGAGCCGATCCGAACTGCAATGTGAGCCTCGTCGACGCGGCCATGCCGGGCATGCTGCCTGTGATCAACCAGGGCTGTGTACGCGAAGCGGTTAAGACGGGCCTCGGCCTGAATGCGAAGATCAATCTCTGGTCCCGCTTTGACCGTAAGAACTATTTCTATCCTGACCTTCCGCAAGGCTATCAGATTTCTCAATTCCAGCACCCGATTGTGGGTGAGGGCGAAATCGAAGTCGAAGCAGATGACGGCTACACCTTTACGGTTGGCATCGAGCGTCTGCACCTTGAGCAGGATGCGGGTAAGTCCATTCACGATCTCGATCCGAATGCGACCTATGTGGACCTGAACCGGTCCGGCGTGGCACTGATGGAAATCGTCTCCAAGCCAGATATTCGTTCCCCGCAGGAAGCAGCTGCTTACCTGAAGAAACTCCGTGCGATCGTCGTGGCGCTTGGCTCCAGCGATGGCGACATGGAGAAGGGCAATCTGCGCGCGGACGTGAACGTATCAGTCTGCCCGAAAGGCAATTACGAGAAGTTTCGTGAGACCGGCGATTTCAGCTTCCTCGGCACACGTCGTGAAATCAAAAACATGAACTCTTTCCGCTTCATCCAGCAAGCGATTGAGTATGAAGCAAACAATCAGGTCGACCGCCTGGAACGCGGTGAGAAGATTGATCAGGAAACCATTCTGTTCGACACGACGACGGGCGAAACCCGGTCTATGCGCTCCAAAGAGGATGCGCATGACTATCGCTACTTCCCGGACCCGGATCTTTTGCCGCTCGAGCTCGATCAGGCCTGGGTTGATGAAATCCGTGCGACGCTCCCTGAGCTGCCTGATGAGAAGAAGCAACGCTTCATGACGGATTATGGCCTGCAGGCCTATGACGCGGGCGTTCTGGCCGCCGACTATGAGCGCGCAGACTATTTCGAAGCGGTCGCTAAAGGCCGTGACGGCAAAATGGCTGTGAACTGGGTCGCAAACGAATTGTTTGGCCGCCTTAACAAGGAAGGCCTTTCAATCTCTGAAAGCCCTGTCAGCGCCGAACATCTCGGTGGACTGCTCGATCTCATCAAGTCGGGCGAGATTTCAGGCAAGATCGCCAAAACCGTCTTTGAGAAAGTCTGGGATGGCGAAGGTGCGCCTGCTGATATCGTCGAAAAAGAAGGCCTGAAACAGGTATCTGATACCGGCGCGATCGAGAAGATTGTTGACGATATTATCGCCAACAATCCTAAGCAGGTTGAGCAGGTTCAGGCGCAAAAGGCCGAAGGTCACGCCAAGCCTAAGGCGCTTGGCTGGTTTGTCGGTCAGGTCATGAAGGCCAGCCAGGGCAAAGCAAACCCTCAGGCTGTGAACGAGATCCTGAAGTCCAAGCTGGACCTCTGATCGGTCCTTCTAGCTTTTAACAATTCTGAGCCGCGTGCCCTGATCGTCTCCGTCATCGAACGGACCGAGCAGGGCAGCTGCATAATTTTGCGAAAATAAGGGCCTTTTAGGCAAGTCGAGGATCCATTCATCTTCCGGGTCGGTTGGGACTTCCGGATTGGTGAAAACGAGGCGTGGAAAAGGTTTGTCCATGTCTGAACTCGGCAGATTAGGTTTCTGCATTCAGGTTAACTTCCGCGCGATAACCATTGGTTCAGGCTAACCAGAAATCTTAAGAATTCCTGTCAGCTGGGCGTTAAGGTTAACACGAATTACGTGTTTGTTAGTCATAAGCTCTATCCGCGTTAGGATAGAATTTCTAATGCATGGCTTATGAAAACAGCCATTCAATCGAGAGGCCCTAACAGACATATTGCATGCTGAAACAGATGCATGGTCGTTGATGTGAAATCGTATTTTCGCAGAGCGCCAGAAACAAAATTGGTGAATTGGCATGGTCCAGGAAAAAATCAGCGCAGTTCTTGCGGGCGAAAGCACCAAAGAGCGTGTAGCGAGCCTAAATGCTCGTTGGCGGACGATTCAGGCTGAGCGGGTTTTGAGGCTGGCTTTGCTGGAAGAATTTCCAGGAAGAATAGCTGTGAGTTCTTCGTTTGGGACGGAATCAGCGGTGCTTTTGCACCTTGTGTCCCGCGTTTATAAGGCAGCACCCGTGCTCTTTCTGGATACCGGTAAACATTTTCCAGAGACGATTGCCTATCGCGACGAGCTGATCGAGCGCCTCGGATTACGTGATGTACGCATTGTTCGTCCGCTCGAGAATGAACTGAATGATGAGGACCCTAAAGGTGACCTCCATAAGTTTGATTTCGACGCGTGCTGTGCGCTTCGTAAGGTTCGTCCACTCGAATATGCAATGGATGACTTTGATGCATGGATCACGGGCCGTAAACGCTATCAGAACACAGACCGTGAAGATCTGCCGATCTTTGAACTGGACACGACGGGCAAGGTAAAGGTCAATCCACTGGCCAACTGGACGCCGACAGACCTTCAAACCTATTTCAGCGAGCATGACCTGCCGCGTCACCCGCTGGAAGCTAAAGGGTATCGCTCCATTGGCTGTGAGCCGTGCACATCGCCCGTGGCAGAAGGTGAAGACCCGCGGGCAGGGCGTTGGCGCGAAAGCGAAAAAACTGAATGCGGTATTCACGTGACTGCGGACGGCAAAGTTGTTCGCACACGTCTGATTGATACCAGCGAACGCGTATAATATCCGGGGCGCAGATTTCTTACAGATCTGTGTCTTGGAACGCGCAAAAACCTGAGCTATCCACTCGGTCATCCAGGATCATGTAACGACTGCGTGATGTATGAATGCATCACTCAGTCCTCTTTTTTCTGTGATTTTGAAAGTTGTACCTGCTTTTTGCCTCATTAGAGCTAGATAGCAGGCCAAAGATTTTGACCCTGATGCGGATTCTCAGAAAGGACACGTTATGCGCGTTTGTTTAGTTGCTCTCTCCAGTCTTGTTTTAGCCCTGCCTGCAACTGCGCAGATTGCAGGATGGAGCGGAGAAGGCTCTTTCAGCGCATCAACGTCTTCAGGAAATACCGAAACAACTCAGCTCGGTCTGGGTGTTGATATGGACTATGAGCGCGGACGCTGGACGTTCGGCTTCACAGGTTCTGCCGATTACGGTGAAACCGATGGTGTCGAAACTCAGAATAAGTATCTGGTAAGCGGTACGGCTGATGCTCAAATCCGTGACCGCCTTTTCGGCTTTGGTCAGGCGCAGTATGAAGCGAACGAATTTTCAGGCTATGAGCACCGTATCTTCGTCGGTGGCGGTCTGGGCTATGACATCTTTGATGCAGATGGTCTGTCCTGGTCAGTTCGTGGTGGTCCGGGTTTCAAAATTGATGAAATGCGCCCGACTGTGACCGACGGTGTCGTTACTGAGCCCGGTGAGACCGTTGAGTCGATCTCCTTCCTTGCCAGCTCGGACTTTTCCTATGCTTTTAACGACAATGTCGACATGACGAATACAAGCAGCGCGATCTACTCTGAAGAGACAACACAGCTTGTAAACACAATCGCGGTCACAGCGGTCCTCACCGATGCTCTGTCAGCCCGTATGTCTTTTGATGTGCGTCATGACACCAACCCGCAGGAGGGCTTTGAGGCAACCGATACGACAACCAAAGTATCACTTGTTTATCGCTTCGGTGGCTAACAAAAAATCCGATGCTGTGGCACCGGATTTCTTTGATCAATTGATAGAAGGAGAGCTGAAAGGCTCTCCTTTTTTTGTATCAGAGTGTTGGGTTGATCAGGAATTTCTCACCCGTTGCTTTCGCATCATAAGCGCGCGCAATCTCTGGGTTCAGTACATCACGGAGAGAAATCTCCTGAGAATAATGGCTCGCAAATGTCGTTTTCAGTTCGCGTACGACGCGTTGGCGCAGGCGGTCACGGCCTTCAGAACCAATACGCTGCAGGAATGGTGTGAGCAGCCAGCCGCCGCAGCCCCAGGCCATGCCTACGCCGGCAGGCAGGACTGTCGGGCTAAGGTCCAGACGACCGTAGACATAGACTTGCTTATGCTGCGCAGAACCATAACGGCTATATTCTTTTGCCGTGCGGTTTACCGCTGCTTCCATCGCAATGAGGATCTGACCAGCAAGTGGTCCACCGCCAATTGCGTCAAAGCCGAGCGTCGCGCCCGTTTCCGCGAGGGCGTCAATCAGGTCAGCCATGAAGGTGTCTGATGTGGAATTGACGATATATTTCGCGCCGATATTGCGCAGAATTTCTTCCTGCTCTGGCTTGCGAACGATATTCACCAGATCGATGCCATCAGCGATACAGATTTTATTGAGCATCTGACCGAGGTTGGACGCAGCTGCTGTATGAACGAGTGCCTTATGGCCTTCGAGTTTCATCGTTTCCGGGAAAGAAAGAGATGTGAGTGGGTTCACAAAACAGGAAGCGCCATCACGCGGTGTCGCATCGTCCGGCAGGGCCAGACACTGCGCGATATGAACCTTGCGATATTCTGTGTACATATCGCCGCCCAGGATAGCGACGGTTTTGCCGAGCAGCGCTTGCGCCTCAGGTGAGTTGCCGGCAGCCACAACGACGCCTGCGCCTTCATTGCCAACCGGAAGAGATTTATCCATTCGGGCGCCCATGGCGCGCATTCCAGCCTGGCTGATATCTGCCGTCAGTACCGGGCGCTCGTCGCTGCCGCTGACGCGAGCGGTAGAGAGGTCGGCCGGGCCAATAAGCAGGCCAAGATCAGACGGGTTGATTGGGGTCGCTTCGACGCGAACCACGACTTCTTCAGAGCCGGGTGCTTCTAGTTCGACTTCGGCGAGTGAAAGCTCAAGCACGCCTTCTGGCTTGATATGCGTTCGAAGCTGAAGCGTTTTGAGTGGAAAATCGACGGACATTTGTATCTCCCTTAGACATCTATCTGATGGTTATTATGTCTATGGGGTATCGTCATTCAGGCGCGTCGTCACCCCAAAAGTTATTCTGTTCGGGGTGACGATGCCTGAGAAGCATTACTGGTCGTCTGACGCCAGTGATGTGTCGTCGCCAGGGACAACCGGTGCAGCACCAAGCGCGCGGTAAAGGCCGATGATGTTCAGAGCCCGGTCACGGCGAGCAAGTATGAGTTGCGTCTGTGCGGTATAGTCTTCGCGCTGAGCATCGAGGACGGACAGATAGTCATCAACGCCAGTGCGGAAGCGTTCCATGGACAGGTTGAAGGTCACATCAGTGTCTTCGGCATATTGCTCCAGGGCATCGACACGAGTGTCGATTGTTTCTGCCACGGCGAGCGTGTCAGCCGTCTCCTGAAACGCGGTCTGGATCACAGACTCATACTGAGCCAGAGCGAGTTGCTGCTGAGCTTCCGCGACTTCAATCTGACTGCGGCGTGCACCGTAATCAAAAATCGGAAGATCGAAACTCGGACCGAAGGTCCAGCCACCAACATCATTGTTGAAGAAGTCTTCAAGGTCTGTGCTCGCATAGCCCACATTCCCTGACAGTGTGATGCTTGGGAACATCGCTGCGCGTGCCACGCCAATATTCGCGTTTGCGGCCAGCATGCTGCGTTCAGCCGCAATAACGTCAGGGCGGTTCAGGAGAATGCTGGAAGACATACCGACTGGCAGCTCAAGCTGAACCGGGGAGGGGGTCAACATGGCGTCGTCCTGCAGGGATGCGGGCAAGGAGGTGCCGACAACCAGACGCAGGGCGTTTATATCCTGACGGACCTGAGCTTCATACTGTGCGGCCTGTGCCCGTGCAGACTGGACGCTGGCTGATGCGCGACGCGTATCAAGCGCCGTAACGACGCCTGCATCGAGAAGCTCTTGAGTGAGTTCAAACGAGTCTGTCTGAGCTTCCACAGTATTCTGAGCGAGGGCGAGAAGCTCCCGGTCAGATGCAAGTTGCACCCAAAGCTCAGCGACACTCGCAATGATGGCTATGCGAGAGGCACGTTGGCCTTCAACAGTTGCCAGATAGGACTGAAGTGATGCTTCGGTCTGGTTTCTGACACGGCCGAAAAAGTCGAGCTCATATCCTGTGACGCCCAGTTGAACGAGCGCGGAATCGCGGAAGGAAGATGAGTTGACGCCTTCCGGAGAGAAGCGTCCGCCTTCCTGGACTGTGCCTGACGCACCGACAGTCGGTAGCAAGCTGGAGCGTGACAGCCCGTATTGTGCGCGTGCGACTTCGATGTTCGCTGCAGAAATCCGCAAGTCGCGGTTCTGATCGAGCGCCAGCTCAATAAGTTCCTTCAACTCGGGGGAGAGGAAAACCTGATCCCAGGCAATCAGGTCATCCATGGCGACGCCCGTTGCGCCGCCTGGAAGTTCCGCCGGAACTGGGCTTTCAGGGCGCTCATAGATGGGTGCGAGATTTACGCAGCCAGCCAGAGTGAGAGTGCCCAGCAGAAGTGAAGCAGAGGCTTTGCGGTAAGACATTATGCAATCTCCTCATTCGGTTGCTCTTTGACCAGCGGTTTCGCGCCGGTGAGCGTGCGAACGACAACATAGAAGAGCGGCGCGAAGATAAGGCCGAAGGCTGTCGCGAAGATAATACCGCCAAGTACGGTTGTACCGATAGCATTACGTGCTGCAGCGCCCGCACCAGAGCTCAGGGCCAGAGGAAGAACACCAAATCCGAATGCGAATGACGTCATCAGAATTGGACGGAAGCGCATGCGAACCGCTTCCATTGTTGCTTCGACAAGGCCTTTGCCCCGCTCTTCGAGCAATTTGGCAAATTCTACGATCAGGATGGCGTTCTTGGACGCAAGACCAACCGTGGTGAGAAGCCCCACCTGGAAGAAGACGTCGTTTGCCAGGCCGCCGAAATAAGCACCTGCAACTGCACCTGCGACACCCATCGGAGCCACCAGAAGAACGGCAACAGGAACCATCCAGCTTTCATAGAGAGCCGCAAGGCACAGGAAAACGAAGAGGATGGAAATCGCATACAGCAATGCGGCCTGGTTACCGGACTCGCGTTCCTGAGCAGAGATACCTGTCCATTCATAGGAGATGCCGTCCGGAAGTTGACCGATCAGTTCTTCCATACGGTTCATGGCATCACCAGAGCTGACGCCCGGCGCGGCGCTACCTTGCAGATTGAGGGCTGACATACCGTTATAGCGGGTCAACTGTGGTGAGCCGTAGGACCATGAGATTTCTGCAATTTCGCTGAGCGGGATCATATCGCCGGCCGAGTTGCGCAACTGCCAGCGAGAAATGTCGTCAGGTTGCATACGATATTGTGCTTCCCCTTGAACATAGACGCGCTTGATACGGCCCCGATCGATAAAGTCGTTCACATAGCTGCCGCCGAAGGCAACAGCCATCAGATTGGTGATGTCAGACGTCGAAATTCCGAGCGCCTGAGCTTTCTGATAATCGATCGTGACGTTTAGTTCGGCTGCATCAGACAGGCCATTCGGGCGTACGCCCATGAGCAGCGGATCCTGAGCAGCCATACCTAACAATTGACCTTGTGCCTGAAGCAAGGCTTCGTGACCGAGGCCAGCTGTATCCTGCAGGTAGATATCGAAACCGCTGGAGTTACCAAGCTGTGGGATCGCCGGAGGCGCGATTGCGAAGATCATCGCATCCGTACGAGGCGACAGGTTCATCGCTGCACGGTTGGCGATGTCGGCAACGGACTGTCCTGGCCCGGTGCGTTCGCTCCAGTCTTTGAGGCTGGCGAATACGATACCGTTATTCTGGCCACTACCTGTGAAGTTGAAGCCGGCAAGCGTGAAGGCATCTGCAATCAGCTCTCCTTCTTCGTTTTCATAGTATTCGGCAACGTCTTCAACGACCTCAAACGTGCGTTCAATACTGGAACCCTGAGGCAACTGGATCATGGTGAAAAATATTCCCTGATCCTCGTCCGGCAGGAAGGCCGTTGGCAGGCGGGTAAAACTCGTACCGATCAGTCCAAGCAGGATCGCGAATACACCCATAAATATCCATTTGCGACGGATCACGCGACTGACGACGTTTTCATAGCCGCCACGGAAACGATCAAACCCTTTATTGAACATCTCACCCGGACGGCTCAGCCATCCAGATGACTTGCCGTGGGAGGATTTGAGGATTGTTGCACACAGTGCCGGCGACAGGATCAGAGCAACCAGTACAGAGAATGCCATTGCAGATACGATGGTCACCGAGAACTGGCGATAGATCACGCCCGCCGATCCCGGGAAGAAGGCCATTGGAATGAAGACTGCGGACAGAACAACTGCGATACCCACAAGGGCACCCGTAATCTGTTGCATCGACTTCCGGGTCGCCTCTTTCGGCGGCAGGTGATCTTCTTCCATCACCCTTTCTACGTTCTCGACCACAACAATCGCGTCATCTACCAGAAGACCGATGGCAAGAACCATGGCGAACATGGTCAACACGTTGATGGAGAAACCGAGCGTATAAAGTACCGCAAACGTGCCCAACAGAACCACCGGCACAGCAATCATCGGAACGAAAGATGCACGAAGGCTCTGAAGGAAGACGAGGATAACGATGAAGACGAGCACAACCGCTTCAATCAGGGTTTTCTGGACTTCGTGGATCGACGTTTCGATGAACGGTGTCGTATCGACAGCGAAACCGTACTCAATGCCTTCCGGGAAGGAGTGAGACATTTCCTCGACGGCTTCCTTTACGGCCTCGACAGTCGCCAGTGCGTTTGCACCGGTCGCCAGAGACACCGCAAAACCAGAGGCCGGGTAACCGTTGAAGCGAGATTCCGCGTCATAGGTTTCTGCGCCAAGCTCGATGCGCGCGACATCGCCCAGGCGAATTGAGCGGCCTTCCTGTGTCGTCAGAATCAACAGCTCACGGAAATCATCAGGTGTTTGCAGAAGTGACTGCAAGGTGATGGTTGCAGTGATTTCCTGACCTGGTTCGGCCGGTGTGGCGCCAATCGAACCTGAAGATACCTGCGTATTCTGTGATTGGATCGCCGCCGTGATGTCAGAAGGAACGAGTTGGTAGCGGGCCAGTGCGATAGGATCCAGCCAGATGCGCATCGCATACTGAGAGCCGAAAACCCGAGTATTACCTACCCCGTCAATTCGGCTGATCTGGTCGTACATATAGGACTGAATATAGTCGCCCAAATCGTTGCGGTCGAAATCATCCGACGTGGAATAGATCGATGTGATCAACGCAAAGCCGCCGGCTGCCTTGTTCACCTGAACACCCTGACGCTGAACGGCTTGAGGCAGCAATGGCGTTGCGAGTGCAAGTTTATTCTGCACTTGCACCTGAGCCACGTCCGGGTCTGTGCCGGCTTCAAAGGTCAGTGTGATCGAGCTGGTGCCGGCTGAAGAGGACTGAGACGAAATATAGTCCAGACCATCAAGCCCGGTCATGCGCTGCTCAATGACCTGAGTAACGGAGTCTTCCACCGCTTCGGCCGACGCGCCTGGATAGGTCGCGTTAATGTTGATGGTTGTCGGTGCGATCTCCGGATATTGAGCAATCGGGAGGTTCTGCAGCGACATCACGCCTGCGAGCATGATGATGATCGCGATCACCCATGCAAAGACAGGGCGCTCAATAAAAAATCGAGCCATGAGTTATCTCTTTCTATTCTGCAGAGGATTGTGCCGGAGATGGATTTACCTGGGCACCGCCGCGCAGGGACTGGAAGCCAGACATGATCACGCGATCACCTTCTGACAGGCCCTCGCTGACGATCCAGTCTGAGCCATTGGATTCTAGAATTGTAATATTGCGCTGCTCAGCTGTGTCGCCGTCACCAACGACGAACACGTAGGCACCGCCCTGTTGGTTACGCTGCACTGCACGCTGTGGAATACGGAAAACATCTTCATAGCTGCCAGCTGAGAAGCTTGCAGTGATGAACATGCCCGGAAGCAGAATGCCATCTGGGTTCGGAACTGTCGCGCGAATGATTACCGTGCCTGCGGCTTCGTCCACATTGACTTCGCTGAAGCCGAGCGTGCCGCTTTCGCCGTACTCAACGCCGTTTTCAAGCTCAATATTCACTGAAATGGTTTCTTCACCAGTGCTGCGAATACGACCTGAAGAGACATCCTGACGCCACCGCAGAAGATCCGCGCTGGATGTTGTGAGGTCCACATAAATCGGATCGAGTTGCAGAACCCGTGCAAGTGTATCCGCCTGATTTGCGGTGACCAGCGCGCCGGGCGTGACGTTTGATCGTCCGATACGGCCACTGATTGGAGAGCGAACGGTTGTACGATCAAGGTCAATCTCGGCGCGAGACAGAGCTGCCTGTGCAATACCAATCTGCGCTTCAGCCTGTTCCGCGGCTGCTACCGCATCATCATAATCCTGACGGCTGACAGCATTGATCTCAGCGAGGTGTTCAAAGCGTTCAGCCGTTTCGCGCGCTGCTGCAGCGGTTGCGCGTGCGCCACGAAGCGAAGCGTTCGCGCTTTGAACCTCTGCTCGATATTCAGCTGGATCAATCTGATAAAGCGCTTCTCCCGCTTCTACAGGCTGGCCTTCTGTGAACAGGCGGGACTGGATAAGCCCTGTGACCTGTGGACGAATTTCTGCTTCGGCATAGGCGCGTGCGCGGCCTGTGAGCTCACGAACGCTGCGGACCTGCTGCGCGTTAGCTTCGATAAATGTTACGGCGACAGCGCGTTGCTGCATCGCGGCAGCAGAGGCCTGTGCGCCATTGGCGTTGTTGTCGCTTCCGCAAGCCGTGAGCAGAACGGCGGAGGATACGAGCGCAGCGCTGATCGTCGCCCACGGGCGCTTCGTAACTGACGGGTGCAATTGCATATTGTGGAGACTTCCCGGAATATCCATTGAAAAATAGAATGGTCGTTCTAATATTGGTCGACATGTCCCGGCGTCAAGCATTTTTCGACGCGATCACGGAAAGTTTAATGTAGTGAACTATAGCGACTCTTTATCTCGTAAAGCCGCACGAGAAAATCAAGTTCTGGATGCAGCATCCCTTTGTTTCGTCGAAAAGGGGTTTCATGGCGCTGGAATGGCTGAAATTGCCCAGCAGGCAAATATGAGTACGGGCCATATCTATCACTACTTCAAAAACAAGCAGGCGATTATTCTGGCGATCGTTCAGCGCGAGGGCGACGAAGCGGTTCAGCGCATCAGAGAACTCGAAAGCATTCCTGCCGAATCGTTTCGCGAGGCTTTTTTTGAGCACACCGTGGACGCGATCAAGCACAAGCTTTCAGCGTTTCAGACCAGCCTTAATTTTGAGATCATGGCGGAGGGTACACGAAATCCGGACGTCGCCCAGCAAATGCACGAGATTGACGAACGGATTCGCAAAACGCTGTGTGAAGTCCTGGAGCCGAAGCTCAATATCAGAAATATTCAAGAAGTCGTGGACTGCATTATGACGGTGCTGATCGGGATTACGGCCCGTTTTGCCCGTAATCCCGATCGCGCGGAAGCTGTGATTGATCTTCTAATGCTTCGCACAATGGGATTTTTGTTCGATCACGGTGATGACGAAGTCTGATCCGCAATATTGAATACCGCTTCGACAGAAGAGGCGGCGATCTGACGGCGCACTTGGTCGGGAGCATCGTCGGCAAGTTCAATTGTGATCCCGCCCGTCTGATGTTCCAGCTTTGCCCAGTTCTTAGATGTGCCATTGATGATCTGATGGCCGACAATCCATTCCGGTTGTGGGTTTATGGATGCGTTCATCAGGTCTCTCAGCTCTGAGGGGAGGCGCATATCGGTCTCGTCTCCCTCAAAAGGATGTGTGTAGACCAACGTGTCCCAGGTGGAATGGAAGTCCATGAAGGCGATAATGCCTTTGCCTTCAGCCTCGGTGTTGATCTGGTCCTGAATGGCTGCGATTTCCGGCTCGCTGGCTTCAAACCAGTTGCGGTTTAAATCCCAGCCTCCGGTGTTATTTCGCCAATGCCCATTGTCGATCCCGTCTGGGTTTGCGTTTGGAAACATGACAAGGCGAAAATTCAGGTCATCGGCGGCCGCGACAGCCTGCAACATGTCCTCTGCGAAGTAATCGAAGGTCTGGGCGCCCGAAAATTCAGGTGGATGCTGACGCGTCATTGCTATGACGAGCTGATCTGACGTCGGTAATCCATAGGTGAGGGCATAGAGCGGACGTCCTTCACGAGATTGGCCGAGCATGTGAAGATCTGCTCCATAAGTGTCCGCAAGCGCCTGATACCGATCAAAAATAGCCTGCGACGATAGAATGGGCTGGCCTGCGATGACGGTTTCTTCTGTCGCATCACCTAGCGAAATTGAGAATTGGTGCTCGTCTTCCGACAGTGTGGTGAACTCAGGAGAAATCGCCACCCACTCGCCATTCAGCGATTGAGATTTGGGCGTATAGCGATGTTCATAGTCGGCATAATCAATGCGTAAAGTGACCGGCATATCACCGGTCTCAATGACAGAAAATGCATACCATGGGCTTGGATTAATCGCGTCATTTCGATCGTGCTCATGATCGGTCGCAAGCACAATTTCACGTTCCGAAATGACGGTACAGCTGTGCTGTCCTGCACCCGGGAAATCCGTAAACACGCGAACGCTGGATGAGGCGCACAGCGGTGCGCGTTCTCCGGTTTCGACAGGTAGATTTCCGTGTGCGCAGCCAGAAACGAGGATAAAAAAAGATGCGAGACCGAAGTCTCGCATCCTCATTGGGAATTTCATTGTCACTAGAACTCTTTCCGTGCGCTCAGGTAAACAAATCGACCGCGGGAGCTGTGCAGCGATCCCATATAGCCGAAAGATTCATCCGCCAGAGGCGGGTCTTCGTCGAAAATATTCCGGGCACCAACACGAATGCGGGTTGGGGAATCGGTATCTTCGTCGAATGTGTATTGAACATAGGCGCTGTGGGTCATGTGAGAATCCACGGTCCAGAACTCTCCCGTGTCATCATTCGTTGCGCTTGTGTCGTTAACATCATCAACAAAGCCAGTATACCAGCCTGCTCCATAAGGGCCATTTCTCCAGGTCGCAGAACCGCTCCAGCGCCATTCCGGACGCCCGTCCTGACGTACCAGATCGCCGACACCGGAAAGTGAAGCCACCGAACTGATAAGACCAGATTCCTGCGCTTCGAGAATTTCGGCTTCAACAGGCGAAATGGCCTGATCGAATGTAAGCAGGTGAGCAACGTTTACACGCAGGCTGAAATCGCCAAACGGGGTGTCATCGAGGTCGTAATAGACGCCCAGGTCAACACCTTCGACCGTGCGAGGCAGGAAGTTGGTGTAATTGTCCTCGACATAAAGAATCTCACCAACATTGGTCAGGCCATCAGTAGTGCCAGCTTCACGGACGACTGCCGGGTTAGAGCTGCCCTGAACGCGACGCAGATAGTCGAGGACCAGGTGATTGCCGTCGCCAAAAATACCGACAACATCTTCCTGTTCGATGGACCAGTAATCCACGGTCAGCTGCAGGTCACCGTATTCTGGTGGCAGGAAGGTGGAATCGAACACAAAGCCAAGTGTGAAGTTTTCTGATTCTTCAGGCGTAAGTTCCGTAGAGCCCTGACGCTGACTGACAACAGACGATGATTGATCGCAATCTGAGAAGTCTGCGATGGTGCCATTTGCGAGATCAACAGCACAGAGAGAATAGTCTGTGCGTGTGTTCACGCGCTCCAGTGCACGATTGTATTGCTGTTGCAGGTTTGGAGCCTTGAAGCCTTCAGACCAGGCTGAGCGGAACATAAGGTAGTCCGTCATTCTCCAGGACAGAGCGACTTTAGGTTTCGCGACGCTGCCGAACAGGTCGTAATCCTCGAAGCGGCCAGCCAGTTGCAGGTCTACAGACTGAACTAGTGGGATGTTCATGTCCTCGGAGACAAGCGGTACTGCGAACTCGATGAAGGCTGAGGCAACATTGCGGTCACCTTCTGAATCGAGCGTTTGGCTTGATCCCATGACATCGCTGGTCAGTTCGCCTGTGAGCGGGCTCAAAAACTCGATTGTGCCATCCAGACGTGGATCGCGGTCATCCAGATAGGACTCGCGACGTAGTTCCAGACCCGCAGCTGCACCGACTGGGCCGGCCCAGATTTCAAACAGGTCAGGGCGGGAAACTTTGAAATCCCACATGGCAAGGCTGGTTTCGCTGATCCGGTAAACCGGAACAAGGAAGCTCTCAATGCCGACTGCACTGCTTGGCGTGCCATCACCTTCATCAGAGAGCGGAAGGCCGCCGCCATTGAACGGGTTGTAGGCGTCTGGTGTGTCCAGCGCGAGCGCCTCATAGAAGAGGGTGTTCGAAATACGTGTCGTCGTATCGTTGGTGCGGGCTTCGGAATAAACCAGCGCAGTTTCCCAGTCGAAACCATTCCAGTCACCCTCGAGACCAGCGAGAAGACGATAGACTTCGTTTTCTACCGTGATGACGCGTGGGCCGGCATCCACAACGCGGTAGCGGCGAAGCTCCACGTCATAGCCTTCGGCGGGTGTGCCAATGCCTTCGATACGGTTTGGCGACCCTACAGCACCGAATGGGTTCCAATAGTTGGAAGCCGGGATGATTGTGCGGTCTGCTGTCAGGTTCGCTGAACCTGCACGTTCCGCGTAGGAATCCGCATGGTAATACCCGGCTTCACCAAACAGGGTGACTCCATTTTCGAAGTCATGGTGCAAGGTGCCGAAGAGGTTCAGGCGATCCACACCATTATTGATGGTGCGGGCTGAGTTGGTGTTGTAGCGCAGCGGAATATTTGATGTGGAATTACCATCATCGATGCAGATGCCGTCACCAAGATCTACAAGGCAGCCGGATTCTGTGTCTGGCTGGACGTGGAAGGCGCCGCCGCTGCTCGTAACGTCGGTCACGCCGACTGTGTCACCCGTGACAGGATCACGAAGAGTGAAGGCGCCCCATGGTGTGTTGGTGGACGTGCCACGAAACTGGGTGTCGCCTTCCCATGACGCTGGCAGACGATCGCGCAGATCGGCATTGGCAGCCCAGTCACGATCTGAGGCGTAGACAGGGTCACGCGTGGTGTAAGAGCCAAATACAGCAATGTTGGATCGGTCATTGTTGAAGTTCTGACCGGCTTCAAAACTGACAGTCAGTTCCTCGCCGCCCGCTTCAGGTTCCAATCCATAGCGCATGGACATGGTGAAGCCTTCGAAATCGTCTTTGAGCACGGTGTTTACAACGCCCGCAACAGCATCGGTGCCGTATAGCGCGGATGCGCCATCCAGAAGCACTTCGACACGGCTAACCCCTGTGACAGGGATCGTGTTGGCATTCACTGTGACGACAGGAACGAGATTTTCAGACTGAGTGCCCGGGTGGTTCACCATGCGGCGACCATTCAGCAGCGTCAGGGTGTTGCCGGTTCCAAGTGCCCGGAGGTTGATGGATGCGACGTCTCCGCGTGCGGAGTTGACGCCGCCGCTGACGTTCTCGGTGCTGTTGAAGCCAACATCACCCATCTGTGGAATAGCGCGAAAGAGATCATCGCCATCGACGCCTCCAATTGCTGCAACTTCGTCTTCACCGACGACCGTGACCGGCAGGTTTCCGCCTGATTGTGCGCCGACAATCTGCGAGCCGACAACGACGATCGTATCCTGACGGGCTTCTTCAACGATGTCTTCTTCAGACATGGAAACAACTGGGGCAGGTGTATTCTGAACGGCCTGTGACTGGGCCATAATGACGGGCATGGTTGATGGCAGTTCAGCCATGACCAGAAGCGCGCCAGTTTCATCTGAATGAGCGATCAGGTTTGAGCCATCAAGCAGGGTATTCAGCGCTTCCATGTCAGAATACTGACCGGATAGGCGATTGGCAGTGAGGCCGCGGACTTCGTCTGAGCGGTAAATCAGGTCCCGACCTGATTGAGAGATGTAAGAGTCCAGCGCGCGTTGAAGGCTGCCAGCCGGAATTTGATAATTCTGAGTGTCATCGGCCTGCGCGCTGAGTGCGCCGCCAATTGAGAGTGCCAGACCGGCCGCCCCAGAGATCAGGTGTCGTTTAAATCGTGCCATATCGCAGATTCCCCGTTTGCGTTTTCAGAAGTGAGTGGAAACGCTCCATTCTTGTCTGATGACGAGCGGGATTATTAAATCCATCACATAAAATGAAATTTTTTTATCAATTGGGCGAAATTTCTATGACCGACCCATTCGTGCGCGTTTTAAGCCCCAGGCCAGTGTCCGCAAGTCGTGCGAATGCCAGCACGTTGGTCGCCGTAAAGGTGCCTCCGATTTCAATATCGCCAATACTGTCATCGGTGAGCACGAGCTGTGTGTCATTATAGCGATTGAACTCTGCCACGGCGTCCGACAATGGAGTGCCACTGAAATTCAGCTTGCCTTCGCGCCATGACAGCAGACGATCAATCGCTGAGTCTCCGACAATCTCACGCACAACACCGCCATCATCGACGATGGCAATCATGCCGGCGGTGAGGATGGACGAGGGGCGACCAAAAGGCGTGGGCTCACCTTCGACGAGGACGCGACCTTCCAGAACTGTGACCTCAGTGACATCGCCGCGGCGGCGAACGGAAAACTGCGTGCCGAGCACGGTTATCTGGCCTCTCCCTGCATCGACCTCAAATGGCCGCGTTTCATCCCGGCTTACGGAGAAGAAAGCTTCACCATTTTCCAGGGAGACACGGCGATTGGCGTCTGAAAAGGATACTTCCAGATTGGACTGGGTGTTCATGGTGATGGTTGAGCCATCGTCCAGATTTACATCTCGCTGCTGCCCCGTCTCGGTCGCATAGGCGTAAATGACAGTTTCTGGCGTGATGGCGGGCTGTTGAGCAAAGAGGAAGAGCGCGATTGCGATGGCTATGGCGGCAGCGAGGGCGCTAATCGCCTGGACCGGTTTCATCCAGGATGATGACTGAGAGCGCAGATCGCGATTGCTGGTTTTCAGAGCGCTTAGTCTGTTGGCGTTCGCCCACGCTGTCTGAAGGCGTAAAAATGCCGTGCGGTGAGAAAGAGATTCGTTTAGCCAGCTTTGAAAATCATCATGTGAATCCGCGAGCTGATCCAGCTTCGGCTGATCGTCCAGCAAGCCATGGGAATCCAGTCGCGCGAGCCAGTCAGCCGCGTCGTTATCAATTCTTTCGGCGAGAGAGAGGTCAGATGACCTTGCTTCGTTACTCACCACATGCCGCCTTTGTTTGTTTTGCTTTTGGCCGCATAACGTTGATTCCAAACTTTCCCATCTGATCAGCCAGTTTCCTGATCCCTTTACTGACATGCCGCTCTACCGTCGGCTCTGATATACCGAGAATTCGCGCCGTTTCCTTTTGCGAATTCCCTTCAATTTTTCGCAGATAAATCACATCACGCGTCCGGTCGGGTAAAGCGTTCAGTGCGTCCTGCAGTATTCTGAGCTCGGCGCGTGCAGATGTCGTCTGAAACGGACCGGCTTCATTACTGGAGACGTCCGACATCTCAAAATCCATCACTGTTTCGATGGAAACAATTCGACTTCGTCGCCGTCGATCAATCAAAAGATTGCGCGCGGTGGCAAACATCATGGCTTTTGTGTTGTCGGGAATTTCGGTCAACGCGGCTTTGTAGAGCCTCGTATAGATATCCTGTCGCAGATCAGGAATGTCATCCGTGACGCCCCAATTGCGCATCAGAAAGCGCTCGAGGCTGCCCTCGAGTGGTAAAACTTCCTCTACGAACCATTCGTCTACATTCACGCGGATGCGCTCCAATTGGGCGCTGGAGGCTTTGGTAAGTCCTTGTATCTGTCAAGCTTGAGCGAGGGGAGTCGACGCTGGAAAACGTCGAATTGCCCTAAAAGCACGCGCGTCCATCCAGATGCGATGACGGCCTTCACAAAAAAGCCCAGCTAGAATAGCTGGGCTTTTTTTATTTTTCGGTGGGAAGGCCTATCAGGCTTCCAGCATGCCGCGTTGTTTCATCCAGTCGACGATCAGCTCTGCAGCTTCATCCGCTGTCATGCTGGTTGTGTCGATCTCGATTTCGGCCTCCAGAGGTGGCTCATACGGGCTATCGATACCGGTGAAGTTCTTGATCTTGCCTTCGCGTGCACGTTTGTAGAGGCCTTTCACGTCACGCTGTTCCGCTACGTTGAGCGGCGTGTTGACGTAGATTTCTACAAACTCTGCATCTTCCACCATGTTCCGGGCCATTCGGCGTTCAGAACGGAAAGGAGAGATGAAGGAGACCAGCGTCACCAGACCTGCATCTACCATCAGTTTGGAGACTTCGGCTACGCGGCGGATGTTCTCAACACGGTCGGCATCGGTGAAGCCGAGGTCGCGGTTGAGGCCGTGGCGTACGTTGTCACCATCGAGGAGATAGGTGTGACGGTCGATTGAGAAGAGGCGTTTTTGAAGCGCGTTCGCAATCGTGGACTTACCAGAGCCGGAAAGGCCGGTGAACCACAGAACTGCTGGCTTCTGACCCTTCTGTGAAGAGTGCGCCTGCTTGTTCACATCAACAGATTGCCAGTGGATATTGCCTGCGCGACGGAGCGCGAAGTCAATCATACCCATGCCAACCGTGTTGTTGGTCAGACGGTCAATCAGAATGAAGGCGCCGGTCTCACGAATGTCGTTATAGGCATCAAACGGAATCGCCTGATCCAGAGACATGGTGCAGACGCCGACTTCGTTTAGCGAAAGATCGCGGGCAGGTCTGTCCTGAAGGTCAGACATGTCGATGCGATATTTGGTTTCGTTGATCTGTGCTGTGACCGTTTTCGAACCGATCTTCAGGAGATAACGACGACCTGGCAGCATTTTCTCGTCAGACATCCAGAAAATACGGGTCTGGAACTGATCTGCGACTTCTGCTGGTTCTTCAGCTGTACAGATGAGGTCACCACGGGAGGTATCGACTTCGTCTGCGAAACAGATGGTGACGGACTCGCCAGCAACCGCTTCCTGAACTTCCTTGTCGCCAGTCAGGATCTTCGTGACGGTTGTTTCTTTCGCAGATGGAAGCGTTTTAACGCGATCACCAACGCGAACCGTTCCCGACGGGATCTGACCGGAGAAGCCACGGAAGTCGAGGTTAGGGCGGTTTACATACTGTACAGGCAGACGGAATGGCGCATTCAGGCGCTCATCATCCACTGGAACCGTTTCCAGATACTCCATGAGGGAAGGGCCATCATACCAAGGGGTTTTGTCTGACTTGGTCGTGATGTTTGTGCCTTCCAGAGCCGACATTGGGATCGCCTGGATTTCGATACCTGCGGCAAGTTCTTCAGCGAATTCGATGAAGTCGTTTTCGATATCGTCGAAAACTGACTGTTCGTAGTTCTGGAGGTCCATCTTGTTGATGGCCAGAACGAGCTTACGAATGCCGAGAGACGATGCGATGAAGGCGTGACGGCGGGTCTGTTCGAGAACGCCGCGGCGGGCGTCGATAAGCAGAATAGCAAGGTCGGCGGTAGATGCACCGGTTGCCATATTGCGGGTGTACTGAACGTGTCCCGGCGTGTCTGCGACGATGAACTTACGCTTATCCGTAGAGAAGAAACGGTAAGCCACGTCGATGGTGATGCCTTGCTCGCGTTCAGCCGTCAGGCCGTCAACGAGCAGAGCGAAATCGATATTCTCGCCTTGCGTACCAACCCGTTTGGAGTCTGCCTCCAGTGCATCCAGCTGATCTTCAAAGATCATTTTGGAATCATACAGCATACGGCCAATCAGAGTCGATTTGCCGTCATCTACGGAACCGCAGGTAATGAAGCGAAGAAGCGACTTGTTCTCGTGAGCTTCCAGATACGCGCGGATGTCTGTTTCTAGGAGTGAATTCTGATCGGACATCTTAGAAGTATCCTTCTTGTTTTTTCTTCTCCATAGAACCGGACTGGTCGCGGTCGATGACGCGGCCCTGACGTTCGGAAGATTTGGTCAGCAGCATTTCCTGAATGATGTCTTCAAGCGTGTCGGCCTCGCTTTCGACAGCACCCGTCAGTGGGTAGCAGCCGAGCGTACGGAAGCGGACAGACTTTTCGACTGCGGTTTTACGCAGCTCTTCAGGAACACGGTCATCATCAACCATGATCTGCGTTCCTTCCCACTCAACGACCGGGCGTTTAGCGGAATAATAGAGCGGAACAATTTCGATGCCTTCGCGGCGGATATATTGCCAGATGTCCAGCTCAGTCCAGTTGGAAAGCGGGAATACGCGGATGCTTTCGCCATTGCGAATACGCGTATTGTAAAGGTTCCAGAGCTCAGGTCTCTGGTTCTTCGGATCCCAGCGGTGTTCTGCGGACCGGAAAGAACAAATACGCTCTTTAGCACGAGATTTTTCTTCGTCCCGACGTGCGCCCCCGAACGCGAGATCGAATTTGTATTTGTTCAAAGCCTGCTTAAGCGCAGCAGTCTTCATGATGTCGGTGTGAAGTGCCGAACCGTGCGTAAACGGACCGACACCATCATCGACACCTTCCTGGTTCACGTGAACCAGGAGCTCCAGACCTGTTTCTGCGGCACGGCGGTCGCGAAACTCAATCATTTCCCGGAACTTCCACGTGGTGTCCACGTGAAGCAGTGGGAATGGAGGTTTGCTTGGATAAAAGGCCTTCATGGCCAGATGGAGCATGACGGCGCTGTCTTTACCGACGGAATAGAGCATCACAGGACGCTCTGCATCGGCTACAACCTCGCGCATGATGTGCATGCTCTCCGCTTCCAAGCGGTCTAAGTGGGAAAGATTCTTCAAAGTGCCCCCCTTGGCGTACGCGTACTTAATGTCTCAGTCTCTATCGAAGCCCATCCAGTGGCACAAGAAAGCCAGACTGGATTTAAGCAAAAAAAATGTTGCAGTTGCGCAATGCTCATATGTTGAACAGCATTGACCCAAGATTGCATTGTTTGGTTGGGTTTTTGCCGTATTTGTCCTATGAGTTGATTTTGGGGTTTCTTTTTATCAAAGCAAAGGCTCCAGACAGCCTAGAATGTGGTAGAAAGAACTTGCCGGCGCACGATCCAAAAGGTTTTGCCCGTCTGCGCTCAGTTGATCCCGCCAATAGCCAGGCATTCTGTCATCAAAAGTCATGTAGTCGTCTGCTATGCGTTCAAACATATGAAGCGCAAGATCAAGATCATGGCTCGTTCCAGCCTGAAGCTTCAGGCGGATATATTCAGTCTGCGGCCAGAGGCGGCTGGTAGGTGCATCCAGCATTTGGCCATTCGGATGCACATGGTCAACAACGAGCCCTGTAAGCGGGTTGATGCCATAGCGGTCTGCGAAAGCTTCCATAGTTGCCGTTGCGTCCGTGCTGTCACCGGTCAGCTTTTCATAAAGACGAAGCAGATAGGTCCATTCGATGAGATGGCCGGGTTCGACGGCCAGATCTATAGCAGGATAAGATTTTGGAAGTGGCCCCAGCTCTTCGTCGAAATATTCGCGCAGCAAGCCGCCAATACAGAAATGAGTGTTGAACAGACCGACGATTTCGTTCGCTAGGTCTGCCATACGGCTATGGCTATGAAGGCTCATCCAGGCCATCGCGGCCTCCAGCAAATGCATATGCGGATTTGCACGTCTAAGCGCATCACTTTCAGGGATGGCTTCACGGAACCCGCGAACCGGGTGTCGGAGCTCGGCAAAGACAAAGTCCATTACGCTTTCAGCCGTCTGCAGGACGGACTTGTCGCCGGTTGCCTTATATGCCCATGCCAGACTCATCAGGACAAAGGCGTGATCATAAGCATCGGCCTGATCGTCAAGCAGAACGCCTTCTGGCGAGAGAATGTGGCCGAAACCGCCTTCTGGGCGCTGCCCATGGCGGAGCATGAAGTCGAGCGGGACTTTCAGGGCGTCTTCGGCGGGTGCATATCCGAGCAGCGCAGCGTGGGAGAAGACGTACGTCTGACGCGCCTGTACGCGAAGACGTTTTGGCATTTCAGTGAGAGCGGATCCTGAAAAATCAACCGCTTCATAAGCGCCGCCATTTTTGCGGTCGAGGCCATTTTCAATCCAGAAAGGGAGGGCCGCATTGAAAAGCCAGTCTCTGGCGCGGCTCTTTTGTTGTGCAATATAGGCTGTGCTGCCCGGGCCGTGATGATCGGCTACAGCGTGGCCCTGATCTTTCAGATGTTTGTGGACCGCCTTGACCTTCTGAACCTTATCCTTGGGGCAGATCAGCATTGCATCCGCGGTGTCCACGATGATCATGTCATTCAGTCCGACGGCGGCGATGAGTTTATCGTGAGCTCGGATCAGGCTGTTCTCTGTATCGATGGCGATCACGTCGCCTTCCAGCACGTTTCCGTTTGAATCGCTGTCGGCAATTTCGTGAGCGGCAGACCAGCTGCCAACATCATTCCAGCCAAAGTCGGCGGGCAGGACGCTGGCTTTGTCAGTGTGTTCCATCACGGCGAAGTCGATGGAGTTCTTCGGGATGGCGCTGAAAGCTTGCGGGGTGAACGACAAATGGCTCAGGCCGTTCAAATCGACGGACAGCTCGGCTTGTTCAAATGCTGCAATCGATTGCTTAGCGATTTCAATGTCGTGCTTGGACAGTTCGGCGATGAAGGTATCTGGCGCAAAGGCGAACATGCCTGAATTCCAGAGATAATCGCCGCTTTCGAGGTAGGATTTTGCCGTTGCCTCATCCGGTTTCTCTACGAATTTCGCGACGGTGTAGGATGAGAGATTTTTCAGCGGCGTTTCGGCGCGCTTAATGTAACCAAAGCCTGTTTCAGGCGCATTTGGCGTAATGCCGATTGTGGAAATATAGCCCGCCAGCGCAGCTTGGCCTGCGGCGTCCAGCGCTTTGTGAAAACCCTCAATGTCTGAAATGTGGTGGTCGGCAGGTAGCAGAAGAACGACGTGATCCTCATCCGGATTTTCTGTCTGAACTTTCTTCGCCCAGAGTGCAGCTATTGCAGCAGCAGCAGCAGTATCGCGGCCCATTGGTTCTGCGATAATGGCTGAAAGCGGCGCCCCTTCCGCTTTCATTTGTGCCTCAATCTCTGCCGCGTAGCTTTGGCCGCAAATCAGAACCGGCGCTGTGCAATTCGCCTGGCTTTTCAGTCTGAGAACTGTATTTGCGAGCAACGATTTTTCGCCGACCAGACTTTGTAACTGTTTCGGTGCATAGGTTCTGGAGGTTGGCCACAAGCGTGTGCCTGAACCTCCGCACAAAATCGTCGGGATAATCCTCATCGCTATTTGTCCCCCTGAACTCATACGCTGCGATGCTATACTGAAAATGAAAGAGCCGGAAATGCGGTTCCTGACGCCATCTATTGCCGTTTTGGGGCGCGGTTCAAGGGGGAAACGGATTTTGTTGTTTTGAGGTGCTGAAACTCGATTGTTGCGTACAATTTGAACGGCGTACACTTGCGGTTGAGCTTAAAATTTCCATTTCTGCCATGGACGAATTATTCAAAGTGAGTTAGGCAGATCGCCTTACCCCAAAAAGAGAAGCTGAACGAATGTCGGAAAGAAAACCGCGCACAGGCCCGCTTACCTTCCTGAAGCAGGTTCGCGCCGAAGGAAACAAGGTGACGTGGACTACACGTCAGGAAACGCAGGCTGCTACTATTATGGTTCTTATCATGGTGGTGATTGCAGCGACTTTCCTTTTCCTGGTCGATCTGGTCTGGGGCGCAATCATCCCGATGATTACGGGCATTTAGGTTAATCAGGAGACTGCTGGCATGAGCCAGAAAGATGTAACAAAAGCCCGCTGGTATATTGTCCACGCCTATTCCAACTTTGAGAAGAAGGTGGCGGCATCGATTCTCGAGCAGGCGCGTATGAACGATCTTGATCACCTGATCGAGCAGATGGAAGTGCCGACCGAAGAAGTGGTGGAAGTGGTGCGCGGCCGTAAGCGCACGCGCGAGCAACGCTATTTCCCGGGCTATGTTCTGATGAAGGCATTCCTCACGGACGACATTTACCACATCGTCAAGAACACGCCGAAGGTCACAGGCTTTCTTGGCGCGGAAGGCGGCAAGAAGCCACTTCCTGTCTCTGAGCGTGAAGTACAACGTATTCTGGGTGAGGCTGAGGAATCTGCTGATCGTCCGCGTCCAACCATCAGCTTCGAAGTTGGTGAGCAGGTTCGCGTGAATGACGGTCCGTTCCAGTCTTTCGAGGGCTCTGTCGAGGAAGTCGACGAGGAAAATGGCCGCCTGAAAGTTATGGTCTCCATTTTCGGTCGTGCGACCCCGGTGGATCTGGAATACGGACAGGTCGACAAAGTCGCCTGATCACGACTTCAGTCGTTCCTTATGAGAATTCAAGACAGGGCTTGCCATTTGGCGGGCCCTTCTTTATATGCCGCTCCTTCGTGTGGGAGATACTCCGTAAGTCCATGGAGTTATTGCACCACGCACCCGTAGCAGTGGCGAGCTGAAATATGCAGACCACACCTAATCATGTGAGGGATACATGGCTAAGAAACTTCTGGGGCAGCTCAAGCTCCAAATTCCGGCCGGCGCGGCAAATCCGTCTCCGCCAGTCGGTCCTGCGCTGGGTCAGCGCGGCATTAACATCATGGAATTCTGTAAAGCGTTCAACGCGAAAACGGCAAGTGCTGAAAAAGGCATGCCGCTTCCTGTTGTTATCGACTATTATCAGGACAAATCTTTCACGTTCGTCGTTAAGACGCCACCAGCGTCTATCCTTCTCATGAAGGCTGCAAGCCTCAAGAAAGGCGCGAACAAGCCAGGTCACGAGACCGCTGGTAAAGTGACAATGGCTCAGTGCCGTGAAATCGCTGAACAGAAAATGGCTGACCTCAACGCAAACGACCTCGACGCTGCGGCCCTCATTATTGCGGGTTCTGCGCGTTCCATGGGTCTGGCAGTGGAGGAATAAGAGCATGGCTGGTAAACGTATGGCTGCAGCTCTCCAAGCTGTTGAGAGCGACAAACTCTACTCAATTGCGGAAGCTGTTGAGCTGGTGAAATCAAACGCGAAAGCAAAGTTCGACGAAACGATTGATCTTGCGATCAATCTTGGCGTTGACCCGAAATATGCTGACCAGATGGTCCGTGGCGTTTGTAACCTTCCTGCTGGTACGGGCCGCACGGTTCGTGTCGCTGTATTCGCACGTGATGCGAAAGCAGAAGAAGCTAAAGAAGCTGGTGCTGAAGTTGTCGGCGCTGAAGACCTGATGGAAAAAATTCAGGGCGGTTTCATGGACTTTGACCGCGTTATCGCGTCTCCGGACATGATGCCAATCGTTGGTCGTCTCGGTAAGGTTCTTGGTCCACGCGGCCTTATGCCTAACCCAAAAGTCGGCACGGTTACTCCGAATGTTGGTCAGGCTGTTAAAGACGCTATGGGCGGCGCGGTTGAATTCCGCGTAGAAAAAGCCGGTATCGTTCACGCAGGCGTTGGTAAAGCGAGCTTCACTCAGGAAGATCTCGAGAAAAACATCACAACTTTCGTGGCTGCACTTGTCCGCGCGAAACCAACTGGCGCTAAAGGCACATATGTGAAGAAGATCGCTCTTTCTTCCACAATGGGCCCTGGCGTTCAAATTGATATTTCGCAGGCACTTGCCGCGACACAATAATCGCGTTAAGGAACGCGACTCTATCCAGCCGAACATCCGTCCGGCTGGATAGGACCTGTCCGAGACCATAGGTCAGCCTAGCTGGTAAATCCTATGTAGACGGGGTGAGGCAGAATTAATCGTTTCGACAAGAATCCTTGTGGAGCGGTCTCTGCACGATCCCTGGGCAGGCGCATTGCGCTTTTGCGTAGTGCAGACACCTGGGCTTCGTGGATGGTCCGCGAGCCTCAATTGGAGAGCCGTAATGGATAGAGCTGGAAAAGCCGAATCGATGGAAGTGCTGAAAGGCATTTTTGATGAGGCTGGTGTGGTCGTTGTGACCCACTATTCAGGCCTGACTGTTGCGGAGATGACAGACCTTCGTTCCAAACTGCGCGAGCAGGGCGGTACACTGAAGGTCATTAAGAATCGCATTGCGATCAAAGCTCTCGAAGGTCTCGAAGATAAAGGTGGTGACGACGCTAAAGGACTTTTCACTGGTCCTGTCGCTATCGCTTATTCTCCGGACCCTGTCGGTGCTTCCAAGGCGGCAACCGAGTTCGCTAAGAGCAACGAAAAGCTCGTTGTTATTGGTGCGCTCATGGAGGACACAGTCCTCGATGCCAGCGGCGTTCAGGCGCTCGCTAAACTGCCGTCTCTTGATCAACTGCGTGGCAAACTTATCGGCCTTATTCAGGCTCCTGCAACGAAAGTTGCTGGTGTCGTTCAGGCTCCTGCTTCTCAGCTTGCGCGTGTGTTTGCTGCATACGCTCAAAAGGATGCTGCTTAATCCCTGTCATTATCTGGCAACGATCCAGACCGTGAATTAAAATTCTGAAGGAAATTGAAATGTCGAAACTTGAGCAAATCGTTGAGGACCTGTCCTCTCTGACCGTTCTCGAAGCTGCTGAACTGGCTACGCTTCTCGAAGAAAAATGGGGCGTTTCCGCTGCTGCACCTGCTGCTGTAGCTATGGTCCCAGGCGCTGCTGGCGGTGAAGCTGCAGCTGCTGAAGAGAAAACTGAATTTGACGTCATTCTGACCGACGCTGGCGCGAAGAAAATCAACGTCATTAAAGTGGTTCGTGAAATCGTATCTGGTCTCGGCCTGAAAGAAGCTAAAGAGCTCGTTGAAGCAGCTCCTAAGCCAATCAAAGAAGGCGCTACGAAAGAAGAAGCTGAAGAGATCAAGAAAAAGTTCGAAGAAGCTGGCGCGAAAGTCGAAATCAAGTAACGCTGGTGCCTTTGGGCAAAAAAATTGTGGACGCGTTCTGCGCGGAGCGTCCATTGTAGTGTATCACGCGGCGGGTCCTCAAAGGATTCGCCGCGACCGCGCTTGTAGCGAACGCCGCTCTGCGGCCTGGATCAGGAACGAAGATGCCTCTGTCCCTCACGGAAAAAAAGCGAATTCGCAAGTCCTTTGGTCGGCTCCCTGCAGTCGTCGACATGCCAAACCTCATCGAGGTTCAACGTGCATCCTATGAAACATTTCTTCAGATGGGTGCTGGTCAGGAACGGAACCCTGACGAAGGTCTCGGTGCTGTATTTAAATCAGTTTTTCCGATCAAAGACTTCGCAGAACGTTCAGTTCTTGAATATGTGTCCTTCGAGTTCGAGCCACCTAAGTTCGACGTAGAAGAGTGCCAGCAGCGTGATCTCACTTACGCAGCGCCTCTGAAGGTCAAGCTCCGTCTCATCGTTTTCGATATCGACGAAGAAACTCAGGCACGCTCTGTTCGCGACATTAAAGAACAAGACGTTTATCTCGGTGACATCCCGCTGATGACCGAGAAGGGTACGTTTATCGTCAACGGTACTGAGCGCGTTATCGTCTCTCAGATGCACCGTTCGCCGGGCGTATTCTTTGACCATGATAAAGGTAAGACGCACTCTTCAGGTAAGCTCCTGTTCGCTGCGCGTATCATTCCTTACCGTGGCTCTTGGCTCGACTTTGAGTTTGATGCGAAAGATGTTCTGAACGTTCGTATCGACCGTAAGCGTAAACTTCCGGCGACCACGCTGCTTTATGCGCTGGGCCTGGATGCAGAAGAAATTCTGGATACGTTCTACACCCACTCCATCTACCGCATTAACAAGAATGGCTGGACCACTGCGTTCAAGCCGGAAGAATGGCGTGGTTATAAGCCAAACTTCGATCTGGTGAATGCTGCAACCGGTGAAGTTGAAGCGCCTGCTGACAAGAAGCTCTCTGCTGTAAAAGCACGCAAGCTGTCTGAAGGTGGCCTGGAAGATATTCTGCTTCCGAGCGCTGCGCTTGAAGGCAAGTTCGTAGCTTATGACATTGTGAACCCTGAAACGGGCGAAATCTATGTTGAAGCCTGCGAAGAGCTGACAGAAGAAAATATCGCTGAACTGCGCGACAATGGCGTAGACGAGATTGCTATTCTTGATGTGGATAAAGGCGCTCGCGGCCCGTGGCTGCGCAATACGCTCTCCGCGGATAAGAATAACACCCGTTTTGAAGCGCTGTCTGACATTTACCGCGTTATGCGCCCAGGCGAGCCGCCAACCCAGGAAGCTGCTGAGTCTCTGTTCCAGCAACTCTTCTTTGATGCGGAACGTTATGACCTGTCTGCGGTTGGTCGTGTGAAAATGAACATGCGTCTTGAGCTCGATTGCTCTGACGAAGTTCGTATTCTGCGCAAAGAAGACGTCATCGCTGTTATGACGACGATCCTCGACCTGAAAGACGGTAAGGGTGAAGTCGACGATATCGATAACCTCGGTAACCGCCGTGTCCGTTCTGTGGGCGAGCTCATGGAAAACCAGTACCGCGTTGGTCTGGTTCGTATGGAACGCGCGATTAAAGAGCGTATGTCTTCAGTTGATGTCGATACGGTTATGCCGCACGACCTGATCAACGCGAAGCCTGTTGTTGCTGCGATCCGTGAGTTCTTCGGTTCATCTCAGCTGTCTCAGTTCATGGACCAGACAAACCCACTGTCTGAGATCACGCACAAGCGTCGTCTTTCAGCGCTTGGTCCGGGTGGTCTGACCCGTGAGCGTGCGGGCTTTGAAGTCCGAGACGTTCACCCGACACACTATGGTCGTATGTGTCCGATTGAGACGCCAGAGGGCCCGAACATTGGTCTGATCAACTCTCTCGCGACGCACGCCCGCATCAACAAATACGGCTTCATTGAGAGCCCGTATCGTAAAGTTGAAAATGGCAAGCTGACCGATGAGGTTAAATACCTCTCTGCTATGGAAGAGCAGCGTTATTCAATCGCGCAGGCAAATGCGACGGTTGATGAAGACGGCATGCTTGTGAACGAATTCGTCAACGCGCGTGTTGGTTCTGCCCGTGACGCTATGCTGGTTCCGCGTGAAGAAGTCGATTATATCGACGTTTCTCCAAAGCAGGTTGTATCTGTTGCGGCATCTCTGATCCCGTTCCTTGAGAATGACGACGCTAACCGCGCGCTCATGGGATCAAACATGCAACGTCAGGCGGTTCCGCTTGTTAAGACCGAAGCTCCACTCGTTGGTACGGGTATGGAATCTGTCGTGGCACGTGACTCACGTGCGGCGCTGGTTGCAAAACGTTCCGGTGTTGTTGAGCAGGTTGACGCTGAGCGTATCGTTGTGCGTGCAACTGACGATCTCGATAAATACCGCTCTGGTGTTGATATCTATCGCCTCGTTAAGTTCCGCCGTTCTAACCAGAACTCCTGCATCAACCAGCGTCCGATCGTAAAAGCGGGCGACAAGGTTGTTAAAGGCGACATCATTGCTGACGGTCCATCTACGGATCTGGGCGAACTGGCTCTCGGCCGTAACATTCGCGTGGCATTCATGCCGTGGAATGGCTACAACTATGAGGACTCCATCCTCATTTCCGAGCGCATTGTTCGTGACGACGTCTTCACCTCAATCCACATTGAGGAATTCGAGATTGCAGCGCGCGACACCAAGCTTGGTCCGGAAGAAATTACACGTGATATTCCGAACGTTGGTGAAGAAGCTCTGCGTAACCTCGACGAAGCCGGTATCGTAGCCGTTGGTGCTGAAGTTAAAGCTGGCGACATTCTAGTTGGTAAGGTGACGCCGAAGGGTGAGAGCCCGATGACGCCGGAAGAGAAGCTCCTCCGCGCCATCTTCGGTGAGAAAGCCTCTGACGTACGTGATACGTCTCTGCGTGTGCCTCCGGGCGATGCAGGTACTGTTGTTGAAGTTCGTATCTTCAACCGTCACGGCGTTGATAAAGACCAGCGTGCGATCCAGATCGAACGTGAGCAAATTGAGAAGCTGGAAGAAGACCGCGAAGACGAACAGAGCATTCTGGAACGTAACGCATTCGGTCGTCTGGCTGATCTTCTGCTTGGTAAAGCTGCGATTGCTGGCACGAAAGGCTTCAAGAAGGGTGATGTTTCACTCGACCAGCTTGAGACTATCTCTAAGTCTCAGTGGTGGCAGATCCAGCTCGAAGATGAAGCCGCTCAGGCTGAAATCGACGCGCTGAAATCTTCCTTCGATGATTCCGTTCGTGAACTTGAAGCCCGCTTCAATGACCGCGTAGAGAAAATCCAGCGCGGTGATGACCTGCCTCCAGGCGTGATGAAAGTCGTTAAAGTCTTCCTCGCTGTTAAGCGTAAGCTGCAGCCGGGTGACAAAATGGCTGGTCGTCACGGCAACAAGGGTGTGATCTCCAAGATCAACCCGCTGGAAGATATGCCATTCACCGAAGACGGTGTTCCAGTCGATATCGTACTGAACCCGCTGGGCGTTCCATCGCGTATGAACGTTGGTCAGATTCTCGAAACCCACCTTGGTTGGGCATGTGCCGGCCTTGGTCGTCTGGTTGAGAATGCGTACGAGGTTTATCGCCGTAATCAGGATATCGATAAGCTGCGTGACGCAATCGAGAAGGTCTATGGTGGCGGTGTTGATATGCCGGAAACCGATGCAGAGATTGTTGAGCTCGCTCAGAACCTCTCCAACGGTGTACCTATTGCGACACCTGTCTTTGACGGTGCGCACCAGGACGACATTTCAGAAATGCTTGTGCGGGCAGGGCTCGATGCCTCCGGTCAGGTTCGTCTGTATGACGGCCGTACCGGTGAGCAGTTCGCGCGCCCGGTTACAGTTGGCTATAAGCACCTTCTGAAACTGCACCACCTTGTGGATGAGAAAATCCACGCGCGTTCAACCGGTCCATACTCACTCGTCACGCAACAGCCACTGGGCGGTAAAGCTCAGTTCGGTGGTCAGCGCTTCGGTGAGATGGAGGTCTGGGCTCTTGAGGCGTATGGCGCTGCCTACACGCTGCAGGAAATGCTCACCGTCAAATCGGATGACACCGCAGGTCGTGCGAAGGTCTATGAATCTATCGTCCGCGGCGAAGACAACTTTGAAGCCGGTATTCCGGAAAGCTTCAACGTTCTCATCAAAGAGATGCGGTCACTCGGTCTTAACATTGAGATGATCGATAGTGAGATAGACGAAGAGTAGTGCTTACCCGCGTATTCGCCTGATTGATTTGATTTAGAGAGGCTGACCAGTCTGATGTGTCAGTCTCTCGAATAACCGCTAGGGAGCGGATTATATGAGCCAGGAAGTCACCAACCTGTACAACCCGAACGCACCAGCCCCTTCTTTTGAGGCACTGCGTATCTCTATCGCCAGCCCGGAAAAAATCCGGTCCTGGTCTCACGGCGAGATCAAAAAGCCGGAAACCATCAACTATCGTACCTTCAAGCCTGAGCGCGACGGCCTGTTCTGTGCGCGCATTTTTGGTCCTCAGAAGGACTATGAGTGTACGTGTGGTAAGTATAAGCGCATCAAATATCGCGGCATTACCTGCGAGAAGTGCGGTGTGGAAGTTACGCTGGCGCGTGTACGCCGTGAGCGTATGGGCCATATCGAGCTGGCTGCGCCTGTTGCGCACATCTGGTTCCTGAAATCTCTGCCATCCCGTATCTCGCTTCTGCTTGATATGACGCTGAAAGACGTAGAGCGCGTGCTCTATTTCGAAAGCTATGTCGTCATTGAGCCGAGCCTGACGCCGTTCGAACCAAAGCAGCTCCTCTCTGAAGAAGAGTATATGGATGCCTGTGACGAGTTCGGCGAAGATGCATTCACGGCGGCGATCGGTGCGGAAGCTATCTTTGAGCTTCTGAAAGACATCGACCTGGAAGCTACTGCAGACACGCTGCGCGATGATCTGAAAGAAGCAACAGGCGAGCTCAAGCCTAAGAAAATCGCTAAGCGCCTGAAAGTTATCGAAGCTTTCATGCACTCTGGCTGTCGTCCGGAATGGATGATCATGACGGTTGTTCCGGTTATTCCTCCGGATCTGCGTCCGCTCGTGCCGCTTGATGGCGGCCGTTTCGCGACGTCTGACCTGAACGATCTCTATCGCCGCGTCATCAACCGTAACAACCGCCTGAAGCGCCTTATGGAGCTGCGCGCGCCGGATATCATCATCCGGAACGAGAAGCGTATGCTTCAGGAATCTGTCGACGCTCTGTTCGACAATGGTCGTCGCGGTCGCGTCATCACCGGCACGAATAAGCGTCCACTGAAATCCCTTTCAGACATGCTGAAAGGTAAGCAGGGTCGTTTCCGTCAGAACCTTCTCGGTAAGCGCGTCGACTATTCTGGTCGTTCCGTCATCGTGACAGGTCCGACGCTGAAACTGCATCAGTGTGGTCTGCCGAAGAAGATGGCGCTCGAACTGTTCAAGCCATTCATCTATGCGCGTCTGGACGCGAAAGGTCTGGCTGGCACGGTTAAAGCTGCGAAGAAGCTGGTTGAGAAAGAAAAGCCGGAAGTTTGGGATATCCTCGAAGAGGTTATCCGCGAGCACCCGATCATGCTCAACCGTGCGCCAACGCTTCACCGCCTCGGCATTCAGGCTTTCGAGCCGCGTCTGATCGAAGGTAAAGCGATCCAGCTGCACCCGCTCGTTTGTACTGCGTTCAACGCTGACTTCGACGGTGACCAGATGGCTGTTCACGTGCCGCTGTCTCTCGAAGCACAGCTCGAAGCACGTGTTCTGATGATGTCCACGAACAACATCCTGTCTCCGGCGAATGGTCGTCCGATCATCGTTCCGTCTCAGGATATGGTTCTTGGTCTCTACTATCTGACCATGGCGAAGGATCACGAGCCGGGCGAGGGCATGTGCTTTGGCGATCTCGGCGAGATCGAGCACGCTCTGCACTCCGGCGCTGTCACGCTGCACGCTAAGGTGAAAGTTGCTTGTGACGTTGTTGAAGAAAACGGCGAAGTCGTCCGTAAAATCTTCGATACGACACCAGGTCGCTTCATGGTTGCTGACTGTCTGCCAAAACAGCCGGACATGACGCCAGACGTTGTGAACGAACTGCTGGTTAAGAAGGCAATCGGTCGTATGATCGACCATGTCTATCGCAACTGTGGTCAGAAGGCGACGGTCATCTTCTGTGACCGGATCATGAGCCTCGGTTTCCGTGAAGCTGCTAAAGCCGGCATTTCCTTCGGTAAAGACGACATGGTCATCCCGGAAGCCAAGCATAAGCTGGTCGAAGCGACCCGCGCGCAGGCGTCTGAGTATGAGCGTCAGTATGCCGACGGTCTCATCACCCGTGGTGAGAAATACAACAAAGTCGTTGATGCATGGTCTACCTGTACGGACAAAGTGGCTGACGCCATGATGGACGCTGCGGGTGAGCAGAAAGTCGATCCGGAAACAGGCCGTACGCTTGAGCCGAACTCAGTCTTCATGATGGCGCACTCCGGTGCCCGTGGTTCCAAGAACCAGATGAAGCAGCTGGCCGGTATGCGTGGTCTGATGGCTAAGCCATCTGGTGAGATCATTGAGACGCCGATCGTTTCCAACTTCAAGGAAGGTCTGACCGTCCTCGAATACTTTAACTCCACCCACGGTGCCCGTAAGGGTCTCGCGGATACGGCTCTGAAAACGGCGAACTCCGGTTATCTGACCCGTCGTCTCGTTGACGTTGCTCAGGACAGCATCATCACCGAAGACGATTGCGGCACCGATAAAGGTATCACGCTGCGGGCTGTTATGGACGGTGCTGAGGTTATTGTACCGCTCGAGGATCGTATCCTCGGTCGTACGACGGCTGAAGACGTTATGGAGCCGGGTTCTGGCGAACTTATCGTTCCTGCGAACACCTATCTCGACGAAGCTCTGTCCAAGCAAATTGACAGCGCTGGTGTTGATAAGGTCTTCGTACGCTCTGTTCTGACCTGTGAAACCCGTAATGGCTGCTGTGCAAGCTGCTATGGCCGTGACCTCGCGCGTGGTGAGCGTGTGAACCAGGGCGAAGCGGTTGGTGTTATCGCGGCTCAGTCCATTGGTGAGCCTGGTACACAGCTGACCATGCGTACATTCCACATTGGTGGTGCGGCGCAGGTCTCTGACCAATCTGGTGTTGAAGCTGCTTATGACGGCACGATTGTCTTCCGCGAAGCCTATACGGTTAAGCGTTCAGACGGCCGCCTGATCGTTATCGGTCGCCATATGGAAGTCGACACTGTCGACGAAGATGGCCGCGTCCGTCAGACGTTCAAAGCGACTTATGGTACACAGCTCTTCGTCACCGAAGGCCAGAAAGTGGTCCGCGGCGACAAGCTTGCTGACTGGGACCCATTTGCTCAGCCGGTCATCGCTGAAGTTGGCGGTAGCGTGAAGTTTGAGGACGTTATTGACGGCCTGACCTCTCGTGAGGAAGTCGACGAAGCAACAGGTATTACCTCGCGCTCTATCGTTGACTGGCGTTCGACTGCGAAGAATGCGGACATCCGTCCGGCTGTTGTTCTGGTCGATGACAATGGCGACCCGGTACAACTGCCTAACGGCATGCCAGCGCGCTACCAGCTTTCTGCTGGCGCTATTCTGTCCGTCCTTGAGGGCGACACGGTCGGTCCGGGTGAAACCCTGGCGCGTGTGATGACAGGTGGTGCGAAGACGAAAGACATCACCGGTGGTCTGCCGCGTGTTGCTGAACTCTTCGAGGCACGTCGTCCGAAAGATCACGCAATCATCGCGGAAATCGATGGTCGTGTTGAATTTGGTCGCGACTATAAGAACAAGCGCCGCATCCGTATCGTTCCTGAAGAGGAAGGTATGGATCCATCAGAATACCTGATCCCGAAAGGTAAGCACCTTTCCATTCAGGAAGGCGATATGATCCGTCGTGGTGATTATCTGATGGATGGTAACCCGGCGCCTCAGGATATCCTGACCGTTCTTGGTGTTGAAGCACTGGCTGACTATCTCGTCGACGAGATTCAGAAAGTGTACCGACTGCAGGGCGTTCCGATCAACGACAAGCATATTGAAGTGATCGTTCGTCAAATGCTTCAGAAAGTGGAAATCACCGATGGTGGTGAGACCTCTCTTCTGAAAGGTGAAACTGTTGAGCTTCTCGATTACGAAGATGCCAACGCAGCCGCTCGCAAGGCGGGCCGTAAGGAAGCTGTAGGTTCGCCTGTACTTCTGGGTATCACCAAAGCATCTCTGCAAACGCGCTCATTCATCTCTGCGGCATCCTTCCAGGAGACAACGCGCGTCCTCACTGAGGCGTCTATCCAGGGTAAAGTTGATACCCTTGAAGGCCTCAAAGAGAACGTCATTGTTGGTCGCCTGATCCCGGCTGGTACGGGTGGTCAGCTGCGTCGTTACCGTCGCCTGGCGACAGATCGCGACGTGAAGCTGAAGGCGCAACGCGCAGAAGCTGCAGCCGCGCTGGCAACCCCAGCTCTTCCGTCTCCGGAAGCTGCAGAGTAGATAGAATCAGTTGGCGCTTTGGCGCCGCTGAGACGCATAATTTGGTCGCCCGAAAGCTTCGGGCGGCTGAAACGGCGAGATGGTTATGGAATTCACCTGCGTAACACGCATTCAGGTGCCAGATTCCATACAGAAGGGTTGACCTCGGCGGGTTCCCAGACTATTAGCGCCGCTCGATGTGCAGGTTCGCTCAGGTATCAATCCGAGCGTCCTCCCGTAAGGGTTAGGGGCCCAAGCCTCCCCAAGTCGTAGTTCTCCGGGGTGATTCAGGGAAATCTCCTCGGATTTAGTTATGGAATTTGGGTGTTTGGACCCAGCAGAAGGATAGAAGAAGGCCTATGCCGACGATTAACCAGTTGATCCGTAAACCTCGGGCACCTCGCCCGAAGCGTAATAAAGTTCCAGCGCTGAAGGCCTGCCCGCAGCGCCGTGGCGTATGTACACGTGTCTACACGACGACACCGAAGAAGCCGAACTCGGCTCTGCGTAAAGTCGCGAAGGTACGTCTGACCTCTGGTTACGAATCTATCTGTTACATTCCGGGCGAAGGTCACAACCTTCAGGAACACTCTGTTGTTCTGATCCGTGGCGGTCGTGTACGCGACCTTCCAGGTGTCCGTTACCACGTGCTGCGCGGTGTACTCGATACACAGGGCGTTAAAGACCGTAAGCAGCGCCGTTCGCATTATGGCGTGAAACGCCCGAAATAGGATTTATAAGATATGTCCCGTCGTCACCGCGCTGAAAAACGAGAAGTCCTGCCGGATCCAAAATTCGGAGATCTCGTCCTTTCCAAATTCATGAACCAGATCATGGTTGATGGTAAGAAATCTACTGCAGAACGCATCGTTTATGGTGCTCTCGATATCGTTGAAGAGCGCGCTAAGCGCGATCCGATCGAGATGTTCCACGATGCTCTGGATAACGTTTCTCCAGCCGTAGAAGTTCGTTCCCGCCGTGTTGGTGGTGCAACTTATCAGGTTCCTGTTGAAGTCCGCGTTGAGCGTCGTCAGGCGCTTGCAATTCGCTGGCTCGTTGCAGCTGCACGTGCCCGCAATGAGAACACAATGCGCGAACGCCTCGCTGGTGAGCTGCTTGATGCAGGCAATGGTCGTGGCAATGCCGTGAAGAAGCGTGAAGACACGCACCGCATGGCTGAAGCTAACCGCGCATTCTCTCACTACCGCTGGTAATTTTACTTCTAAACCCCGTAAATCGAGGCTCCTTTCATGGCACGCGATTATCCGCTCGAACGTTATCGTAACTTCGGCATCATGGCGCACATCGACGCTGGTAAAACTACCACGACTGAGCGCATTCTGTACTATACCGGTAAATCTCACAAAATTGGTGAGGTTCACGACGGTGCTGCGACCATGGACTGGATGGAGCAGGAACAAGAGCGTGGTATTACCATCACGTCAGCTGCGACGACCACATTCTGGGAACGCACTGAAGATGGTGAGTCTGCACAGACTCCGAAATTCCGTTTCAACATCATCGACACCCCAGGACACGTTGACTTCACGATTGAGGTTGAGCGCTCTCTGGCTGTTCTCGACGGCGCAGTTTGCGTACTCGATGCGAACGCTGGTGTAGAACCGCAAACTGAAACGGTTTGGCGTCAGGCTGACCGCTATAAAGTTCCACGTATCGTTTACGTGAACAAAATGGATAAGCTCGGCGCAGACTTCTATAACTGCGTGAAGATGATCAAAGAGCGTACGGGTGCGATCCCTATGCCGATCCAGATTCCGATCGGTGCTGAGAGCGAACTCGAAGGTCTGGTTGACCTTGTCACCATGAAAGAATGGGTATGGCAGGGCGAAGACCTCGGTGCGAGCTGGGTCAAAAAAGAAATCCGTGACGAACTCAAAGACAAAGCTGAAGAGCTGCGCAATGAGATGATCGAGCTTGCTGTAGAGCAAGACGAGGAAGCTATGGAAGCTTACCTTGAAGGCGAAGAGCCAACGATCGAACAGCTGCGCAAGCTGATCCGTAAGGGTACGCTGTCTATGTCTTTCGTACCGGTTCTTTGTGGTTCTGCGTTCAAAAACAAAGGCGTACAGCCAATGCTGAACGCTGTTGTGGACTATCTTCCAAGCCCGCTGGATGTTCCAGCGTACAAAGGCTTCAAGCCAGGCGACGAAGACGAAGTTCGTAACATCGAACGTTCTGCTGATGACGAGCAGCCATTCGCTGGTCTCGCATTCAAAATCATGAACGACCCATTCGTTGGTTCTCTGACCTTTGTTCGTATCTATTCTGGTACGCTCACCAAAGGTGGTTCAGTCATGAACTCCACGAAAACCCGTAACGAGCGCATCGGTCGTATGATGATGATGCACTCGAACAACCGTGAAGAGATCGAAGAAGCATTTGCTGGCGACATCATCGCGCTCGCAGGCCTCAAAGACACGACGACGGGTGACACGCTGTGTGACAAGTCTGGTCCGGTTGTTCTGGAGACGATGAATTTCCCTGATCCGGTTATCGAGATTGCGGTTGAGCCGAAGTCTAAAGCCGACCAGGAAAAAATGTCTGTTGGTCTGCAGCGTCTTGCTGCTGAGGACCCATCTTTCCGCGTTGAAACCGACATTGAGTCCGGTCAGACGATCATGAAAGGCATGGGCGAGCTTCACCTCGACGTTCTCGTTGACCGTCTGAAGCGTGAGTTCAAAGTTGAAGCGAATATCGGCGCACCGAAAGTTGCTTACCGTGAAGCGATCAGCCAGCCGGCAGAAATCGATTACACGCACAAGAAACAGTCTGGTGGTTCCGGTCAGTTCGCGCGCGTTAAGATCCAGTTCGAGCCAGGTGAAGCAGGTACAGGTTTCGTCTTCGAATCTAAAGTTGTCGGCGGTAACGTTCCTAAGGAATACATCCCGGGTGTTGAAAAAGGTATCGAGAGCCAGATGGCGAACGGTCTCCTTGCTGGCTACCCAGTCAGCGACATCAAAGCGACACTGATCGATGGTGCGTACCACGATGTTGACTCCAGCGTGCTGGCGTTCGAAATCGCAGGTCGTGCAGCGTTCCGCGAACTGAAGGGCAAAGGTGCTCCGAAGATCATGGAACCGGTCATGAAGGTCGAAGTTGTGACGCCTGAAGACTATATGGGCGATATCATTGGTGACCTGAACTCTCGCCGCGGCCAGATTCAGGGTTCAGAACCACGTGGTAACGTCACAGCGATCAACGCATTCGTTCCGCTCGCGAACATGTTCGGTTATGTAGGCAACCTTCGCGGTATGTCTCAGGGCCGTGCGCAGTTCGTCATGCAGTTCGACCATTATGAAGAAGTTCCGCGCGCTGAGAGCGAGAAAATTATTTCTCAGCTCGCCGGTTAAGTTAAGCCAGGCATCAGCCAGACAAACGTTCAGGAGTAGGAAAACATGTCTAAGGCAAAGTTTGAGCGCAATAA
>CENJ01028597.1_pt1 | contig 89419 bp, 97 predicted proteins | sample 356161 | NCBI WGS metagenome assembly CENJ01 (sample SAMEA2619531, study PRJEB7988) | marine metagenome | biome: marine biome (ENVO:00000447); feature: surface water layer (ENVO:00002042); material: "saline water (ENVO:00002010), including plankton (ENVO:xxxxxxxx)" | depth 5 m
GCCGGAACTAACTCAAATAATGGACCACTTTTCAGGGAGCAGACCAGAGACAGGATAAGTCCGGCAGGCCTGCATACGGATCGGGCCGTATGCCATAGCCGATATCTTCGAGTTTCGCAGACGCCAGATAGTGAAGCGTATTCACGTCTTGCTGTTCCCCTCGGTCAAGCGCCGACGCCCAAAGCGCTTCCGGCGGGCAGAAATGTGCCAGCGGTGCAAAATTGAGCGGATTGGGGATTTGGTTCTCACCGCGCGCTGCAGCGCCATATTCGCGATGGGCCGTGCTCAGGGCAGGGGCCCTAGACACTCGCGCAGTCGGGTGTCCATGCCTTAAATCCTCCAGCGGGCCATCTGAAAATTCAGAGGCGTAGATTCCCGTCTTCACGGCAATTGGCGGTTGAGGGACCACAACCCGCCGCGCCAGATTAAGCGCGAACCGGTCAGCGTGTTCCAGCACATGGGAGAGAAGTTTCAGGCGGGCAAATAAATGCCCGGCGTCCACCAGCTGAAGACGATCCGGCAGAAAAGCGTAATGGCGCGCGCTGCGGCGAATTTTACGTCCGCGCGCTTCAATGACAGGTGTCAGAACAGTGAAAGTGGGAAGGCGGGGCAGGTCGCGAAGCTGGTCGCGTAGGGCTTCATCCTCTCGCTGGGCGAGGGATTTGTCGGCGGCGTTGCGGGCGGCGCGTGGCTTGTGAGGGGTGAACTGTCCCAGCGCAATGAGCTGCGCGGTGAGAAACAGGATGAAACAGCGCAGCATATACTCCAGCCGTTTCACATGGTTGAGGCTTTCGGTCATGAAACGGCGCTGCATATGAGGGCGGATGGATTTGAGGCCCTCTGGCGGGGCTTCGCAGTCGCCCTTTGCGCTATGATGCGTGCCCGCAATATAGCCCTTCAACCGGCGGGCAATTTCCAGCGGGTCATCAGAAGGCATATTGTCAGCGGCGTTCGACATGCCTTGAGTATGGGGTGGGAGAAACGGCGTTGGATTGTTTTTTGGAGTGAATATGTAATATTGTTATTTACATATTAAATATGATTCGTAGTAATCCACTAAATCATGGAGTTACATATGTCCAAATACGCCCCTCTCGCAGAGTTCTTAGCTGACAAGCGCGGAAACGAGATTCCAGTGACCTTCGAAGAAATTGAACGTTTCCTCGGTTTTACGCTTCCGCCAAGTTGTCAGTACCCAGCCTGGTGGTCGAATAATCGGAGTAATTCGGTGATGACAAATGTCTGGATGGATGCGGGCTGGAAAACCAAAAACGTCGACATTGAGGGGCGTAAGCTTACTTTCGTGCGCATGTCGGAAAGCGAGCGCCAGGCCGAAAACGCATCAAAGGCAAAAGAAAAAGTATATGAAAACTCGCTTCCGGAAGCCGATTTAATGTTAGACTTAGGCCGGCTGGATAGCGTCTCTTTAGGGGTTCTTCGTGTGCTCGCTCGTCGCAATAAGTGGTCAGTTCAGGATGAAGTTTTGTCTCTGATTAAAGAAGCTCTGGAGGAATAAAATGACAGTTTTGGAGAGAGTTGAGCAGGTGCTTGCAAGTGTCCGCCCATCCGCAATCTGCGACGATTGTATGGTGCATAAAGTCAAGGTTGCGCGGCGTCAGCATACGAATAAAAAGTCCAGGACTTTAGCAGAACGCCCGGGATATTCTCGTGCTGTAGGGACCTGCGCCTCATGTCATTCGACGAATAAATTGGTCGTATGGAAAAAGTGACTGCCGCTGGATTGAGTGAGGTAGTTCTGGTCAGGGGAAGCCTAGGTAATCGGCTGCTGGCTTTCTTCGCGGCGACTTAGCCAATATCCAAATAAACCACACGTCAGAATGCCGATATTGCCTGCAAAATCGAGTACCATCCACTGCGTGAACATTTGGGACACATACACGAAATACCAGTTGAACGCGAAGAAGGGCAGAGACCCGACGAGCCCGAAAATTAGGAAGGTTCTGGGCGTGAATTGCGACAGAGCGATCACGAGCCCACCCAAAACGGCCTGAGCCCCAAAGCAGCCGAGCAGCAATGCCGATGTTGCGGAGAGATGTTGATATTCCGGTCTGAGGACCAGGCGTTCAACAGAGTGAGGCGCGATCAGGCACCACCCGCCGAGCCCCAGAAAAATCGCCGCCAATGCATACTGAATGTGTTTCGACTTCATCGTAGGCTCCTCAACGCAAGCATTTGCGCAGAGGCCATGCGCGACGTTTATTGTAGCGTCTGCGGTGCGTTACGACATGCGTCTAATGCACCCTGCGGGCTAAGCCGCTTCCAAAAACGTCGCGATGACCTTTTTTGTGCCGGCTTTTTCAAAGTCGACCGTCATTTTCGCGCCTTCAATCTGTTCCACGCGGCCATAGCCGAATTTGAAGTGGAAGACGCGCTGACCAATGGAAAACGCAGATTTACCGGGCGCAGAGGAGGCGATGAGTTCAGCTTTGCCATCAATCACAGGTGGGGAGGAGCGCTTGCGATCAGTATTCTTCATGCGCTGCCAGCCGGGTGAGGAATAGGTGCTGCGCTCGCCCAGATCTTCGAACGTGTCGCTGGTGGAGCCAAAGCCCGCTTCACCAAAGCCCTGACGCTGGCCATAGCCTGTCTCTGACACGGCCTCGACATTTTCATGCGGCAATTCATCAACGAAACGGGATGGGATAACCGACTGCCAGCGGCCATAAATCTGGCGATTGGCGACGAAGGAAATGCGGCAGCTTTGCCGTGCGCGGGTAATGCCCACATAGGCAAGGCGGCGTTCTTCCTCGAGCCCTTTATTGCCGGTTTCATCGATGGAGCGTTTGGACGGAAAGACTTCCTCTTCCCAGCCCGGCAGGAAGACGAGCGGCCATTCAAGGCCCTTCGCCGCGTGCAGAGTGAGGATTTGAACTTCATCTTCATTGCCGCCATCGACCGTGGTGTCCATGACCAGCTGGACGTGTTCCAGAAAGGCCGCCAGGCTGTCGAACTGGCCCATGGCGCTGACAAGCTCTTTCAGGTTGTCGAGCCGGGTGGCCGCCTGTGGGCTGCGGTCTGCGCGCAGCATGTCTGTATAGCCGGATTCTTCGAGGATTTGCTCGGCCAGTTCGGTATGGCTCTCGCCCGCATGATGTTTGTCACGCCACATATCCAGATGGTTCATGAAGCTGGTCAGGCCGCGTTTTGCCGGGCCTTTGACCTCATCCGTCTGGAGAACCATGCGGCAGATGGTAGAGAGCGAGCGGCCATCGCCGCGCGCAATCGCCTGCAGCTTTTGCAGTGTGGTTGCACCCACGCCGCGCTTGGGCTGGTTCACCACGCGCTCAAAGGCGAGGTCATCATCCTCAGAACGGATCAGGCGGAAATAGGCCATGGCATCGCGGATTTCAGCGCGCTCGAAGAAGCGCGGGCCCCCAATCACGCGATAGGGAATGCCCAGCATGATGAAGCGTTCCTCAAAGGCCCGCATCTGCCATGAGGCGCGCACGAGCACGGCGCAATCAGCCAGCTGGCCACCGCCGCGCTGCCATTGTTCAATGTCATCACCGATCAGGCGGGCCTCGGCTTCGCCATCCCAAAGGCCACGCAGTTTGACCTTTTCGCCCTTGTCGTCTTCGGTCCAGAGCGTCTTGCCGAGCCGGCCCTGATTGGCCGTGATAAGGTGAGAGGCGGCGGCGAGAATATTGCCGGTGGAACGGTAATTGCGCTCAAGGCGAATGACTTCAGCGCCGTCGAAATCCTGTTCGAATTTCAGGATATTTGTGACTTCCGCTCCGCGCCAGCCATAGATGGACTGGTCGTCATCGCCCACGCAGCAGATATTGCCCGTGCCGCGCGCCAGAAGGCGCAGCCAAAGATATTGGGCGATATTGGTATCCTGATACTCGTCCACGAGGATGTAGCGGAACTGGTTGAGGTAATCTTCCAGCACATCCGGGTTTTCCTGAAACAGACGGATGGTGAGCAGAAGAAGATCGCCAAAATCGCACGCATTCAGAACAGACAGACGGCGCTGATAAATATCGTATAGGCGAATGCCTTTGCCATCTGCGAATTGATAGGCCTCATCCTGAGGGACTTTTGCAGGCAGAAGCGCGCGGTTCTTCCAGCCATCAATCAGGCTGGCGAAATAGCGCGGCGTCCAGCGTTTCGGGTCGATGCCCTCGGCTTCGATAATCTGTTTGCAGAGGCGGATCTGGTCATCTGTATCGATGATGGTGAAGGTGGATTTCAGATCCACCAGCTCTGCATGGCGGCGCAGGATTTGCGCAGAAATTGAGTGGAATGTGCCGAGCCAGCGCAGGCCCTCACCTTCATTGCCGATGAGGTTCATGGCGCGCTCTCGCATTTCGCGGGCGGCCTTATTCGTGAAGGTCACGCACAAGGTCTGCCAGGGTTTAGCCCGGCCAGTGCGAATGATGTGCGCAAGGCGTGTCGTCAGAACGCGTGTCTTACCCGTACCTGCGCCCGCCAGAACCAGAAGCGGGCCTTCTATGGTCTCTACGGCTTTGCGCTGTTCAGGGTTCAACCCTTCAAGATAATCAGCGGGACCAGCCGATGGGCGGGCCATAGCCATTTGGGAAAGCGGGATATTCTCTGACATGCGTTAGGTACGATTTTCTTGGGGATGATTCGCGTTTCGTTCTACTCTAACATGGGGTGAGAACGGGGAAAGTCACGCGCTGGATATCAGCCGCCGATAAACCGGTCCTGAAGCCATAAAATGCTGGGATATGCCGCGATCCATGCGAGCACGAACCGGTTCAGCCCGAAGAAGATGGCATTGGACAGGTGAAAGCTCGCGGCCAGAATGAGAAACGGGATAAGCGTCCATTGTGAGGCGAGGCTGAGCGGGAATAACAGCTCGCAGATCATGACCAGCCAGCTGCCCGCCAGAAGCAGGGCTTTCTGATTGGCCAGTGCACGCAGGTTTTCCGCTACCGGATAGGCGGAAAAGGCGAACACATCGCGAAGCGCCCGGCCTGTGCGCCAGTCCGGATTTCTGATCTTCACCCAGCCTGAAATGAAATAGGAAAGCGTGAGCTGCAGCCCCAGATAGCCAAAGGCGAGCTCTTTCCAGCGTGGTTCTGGTAGGAAATGGGCGAGCGTCAGGCAGAAAAGAATGAGAAGACCCATCTTGTCGGACCCGCCATTATAGGGGCCCTCAAACCGGTGCAGGATGAGAATGGCAAGCCCACTCATGGCAAGGCACACCCATGGCGCATAAAATCCGGAAACGAGAGCCACACACAGCACTGCCCGTGCGCTAAACAGGAGGCGCTCTTTCCCGCCGGCCCAGACATGCTCCAGGCTTGGCAGGAATAGGGCGAGGCCGAGCAGGACTTCCGTCCAGCGCATAGCGAGGTCCAGCGTCATGTCAGCGGCTCCGCTTCGGATACGCAGATGATCTCGTGCGTCAGCGTTTCGCCCTCGCGATGGATAAAGACCAGCCGAAAGCAAAAATGTGTGGCGCCCGCCGCGCCGCTGAGGTCGCGCTTCATGCGGGCGAAAATCTCACCGGCAGAATGCTCTGGCGTGATGCCTTGCGACAGCCGTTCGGCGCAGGAGACCAGAAACAGGCTTTCATTCCAGTGACGATTCCAGAATAGCCGCCTCACCATTGTTAAGACGGAGATTTTCTCTGGCCGGGGGCGGAAGGGTTGCCAGTCTGTGGGGGGCTCATCGCTGGCGCTTAGCAGCGCATATTCAATGCGCGGGGAGGGGGCTATTACGTCAAAGAAATTCCAGGACGGAATAAGCGCGGGCAGAATGAGCTGAACAGTGCGAAGCATAAAGTGCAGGCCTTTTAAGGTCAGCGGCATCATGTTCTGCGCCGGTTAAGAGAAGCTTGTTGCTGGATTGGTCCTGCGTCAGTGGCCGCCAGATTTTGAGAACACATTGATGGTCACCACGCCAGCGATGATCAATGCGATGCCGATCAAGGCGGGAAGGTCGAGTGTCTGCTTGTAGAAAATGAGCCCGACCAGCGCGACGAGGATAATGCCAAGCCCGGCCCAGATCGCATAGGCAATGCCGAGCGGAATGCTGCGCAGCGCGACGGATAGGCAATAGAATGCTGCAATATAGCTTAGAATGGTGATGGCAGACGGGATGATCCGGGAGAACTGTTCGGAGCGTTGTAGAAAGGCTGTGCCCAGCACTTCAAACAGAATGGCCAGTCCAAGTGCGCCAAGTGAAAGCGTGCTAAACCCCATTTTAGATCAGAACCGGTCGACGCGGAGCTGTTTCTCGAACACGCCGCCGCCAAGCGTTGCCTGCACGATCACGGTCGCCATAGAGACCGAAATCAAAACGGCAGCTGAAGTTTCGTAAGAGCCTGTCAGCTCGAAGACGATCAGCGTGGTGGAAATCGGCGCGCCAAGCACAGCCCCTGAAATTGCGCCCATGCCGACCAGTGTGAAGAAGCTCTGCGCGAGGTCTCCATGACCGGTAAGGGCCGCCATGACTGCACCGAACACGCCGCCAATCATCGCCCCCACAAAAATGGATGAGGAGAACACACCGCCGCCAAACCGCGCGCCAAGGCAAAGCGTGGTTGCCGCGATTTTCGCAATGGCGAGGATCAGCATGAAAATGGCGCTATAGCCGGTCGCGATAGAGGTGGCCGTCGCTTCATATCCAACGCTCAGAACCTGCGGATAGGCGAGCGCAAAGACACCGATGATGAGACCGGCAATGGGCGGCAGCATCCAGTGTGGGATATTGATCTTGTCGGCAAACCGGCTGCCAACTGCCGGCGCAGCAACCCATGCGCGGATCATGACAATGGCAAGGCCAGCGGCAATGAGGCCCATAAAGGGCGTGCCCAGCATGAAGATGATGGGTGGATTGTCGAAATTGGGCGGGTTGAATACCGCGTCATTGCCAAAGATGAGGCGGGTGACGAGCGAGCCGGACACGCTGGCCACGGCAATCGGCCCGATATCAGACGTGCGGTAGCGGCCCAGAACAACCTCGTGTGCAAAGAGGAGACCCGCAAGCGGTGCGTTGAACGAGCTGGCAACAGCTGCTGCCGCGCCACAGCCGAGCAGTGCGCGAATTTGAGCTGGCGTGAACTTCAGACGGTGGGCGAAAAAGCCAGACAGCACCGCGCCGATATGTACGGCAGGGCCCTCTCGGCCCGCACTCGCGCCAGAGCCAAGCGAGACAATTGCGAGGAGGAAGGTCTGAACACCATCTTTGAGGGACATGTGCATGGAATCGAGCGGGGTTGTGCGCCCCCGACGGTCCAAAACATGGCGACGCGCTTCGATCACATCGCGAATGCCACCAATGCGAGGGTCGCCCCGAATGCCAAGCTTCAAGCCAATATAAAGCAGCAGTGAGACAATAAACCCGCCAATAACGGGAATTAGAAGTGCGCGCAGCGGGTGGAGCTGAGTGACGGCGCTGGTGATACGCTCGTTTTCTGCGCCGAAGCCGATAAATTCAATACCGACAATACAGGCGCGAAGCCCGGCCATCGCCAGGCCGACCAGCAGTCCGCAAAACAGAGCCAGCGTCCAGACTTTTGCCTCAGATAACAGGTTACGACGGCTGTAACGCGTGACCATCGCTTTAGATTGCGAGGCGCGTTTCTTGATATCTTCCGTCAAAGAGCTGTTTGGAGAGTCCATGGCCCCAAAAACGCCTCTTACGCAGTAAAATCAAGGAGCCATCATCAGTAATTTTACAGTATGCCTCACAACTTGATGTGAGCGCTGCCTTTCCGGCAAAAATCACAGTTTTCAGAAGCAGTTCACCCGCGCCTGAAACATTCCCGTCAAGGGTTTGAACTGGGGAATATCATTCGCGCACTGAACGAACCCCATTGTGTCATCGCGATCGGGTCGCTAACTAAAGGCAAGGATACGGAGCATTTTAGCCCATGACGGATGATATCGGATATCAGGCGCTTTTTCAGGCTGCCAAACGCGGAGTCATGAAAGAGGCGCTTAAGATAGCTGCCTCTGATAATGGCCTGCCGGGCAATCATCATTTTTACATTTCTTTCCGCACCCGCGCGCCGGGTGTGAAAATGGCTGAGCATTTACTGTCCCGTTTTCCGGAAGAAATGACCATTGTGGTTCAACACCAGTATTGGGATCTGGAAGTCGGCGACAATCATTTTGAAGTCGTGCTTCAGTTCTCAGGCGTGCCTCAGCATCTGGAAATTCCATATGCAGCCGTGACCCGTTTCCTTGATCCGAGCGTTGAGTTCGTCATGGAAATCGAGCCGGGTACAGCCCGCACGGCCGAAACGCTTGATATTGCTGGCGAACGTGAAGCCATTGCGGCTGAAGCGCCGGTTGAGACCGCGCAGGCAGATGATGCAGAAGCTGAAGACCAGTCGTCTCTGCCAGCCAGCGACGGAACCGTCGTGAGCCTCGACCAGTTCCGCCGGAAATAAGATCTGTGAGTGACGCGCCTGCAGAAAAGCCTCGCCTCAGTGATGAGGAGATGCTGGCGCGTTTTCGCAATTCCAAAAAACGCCCGCCGTGTTCCGATACGCTTGGAATGGAGCTGTTAGCTGTCGATCAGGATGCGATGACGATTCGCATGGGGTTTGATGTCAGCGCGTCTTTTTCCAATCCAACCGGTGCTATCCAGGGCGGGTTCCTGACCGCCATGCTGGATGAGGCCATGTCGACCTGCTGTATCATCGCGTCGAATGTGACCATGACTGCACCGACACTGGAGCTGAAAACCAGCTATATGCGCCCGCTTTTTCCGGGCCGGGCTGAAGCGGTGGCGCGTATTCTAAAATTCGGAAAATCGACCGCCTTTATGGAAGCAGAGCTGTTGGACCCTGAAGGCCGAATGGTTGCCAAGGCGAGCGCGACGGCCGCGCCAAAGCCATTCAAACGCTTCTGATCTATAAAATCTCCTGAATTAGACCTCGTTTCTTTCTCTAAATCGCCTTAGAGGAAGGGCAATTGGGCTGAGACTGTTCAGGGGGATGTCATGAGTTTCAGAATTTCACGTCGTTCATTTGTGATCGGCTCTGCGAGCCTGCCTTGGCTGGCGGCCTGTTCGTCTGATGATGAGCTCGATGCGGAGGCCGCAGCAGAGCGTGCGGCGCGCATTCAGGGCGCACATACGGCGATTGGCTATGCGGAATCTCAGAATGGCGGACGTTTTGGCGTGTCAGCGGTCAATCTGGCGACGGGCGAGACCATCACTCATCGCGGTGATGAGCGTTTTGCCATGTGCTCCAGCTTTAAATGGCTGCTCGCCGCGCTTGTGCTTCAGCGCGTTCAGGCCGGTGATGAGGCGCTGGACCGTGTGATTGAGTTCACTGAAGCCGATATGGTGTCTCATGCGCCGGTGACGCAGTCGGCGCTGGCAGACGGTGGTCTCAGCGTAGAAGCGCTTTGCCGTGGCACGGTTCAGACAAGCGATAACCCGGCGGCCAATTTGCTCCTGCGTACGCTTGGCGGGCCGGAAGGCTTTACAGCCATGCTGCGCGCCGATGGCGAGACGACGACGCGTCTTGATCGCTGGGAGCCTGAACTCAATGAGAATGCGGAAGGTGATCCGCGCGACACGACCACACCCAACGCTATGGTCAGCCTGATGGGCTTTTACCTCTTCGGTGCCGGGCTGAGCGCTGAATATCAGACGTTGTTAAAGGACTGGATGATTGGGGCGAGCACGGGGCTGACCCGTTTGCGTGCTGGCATTGATGCGCCCTGGGCGAGCGGGGATAAAACCGGCACCAGCTCTAACAATCAGAGCAATGATGTCGCCTTTGCCTATAAAACCGCAGCGCCGAATGACCCGATCCTCATTTCCAGCTATCTGAATGTGGCTGACCCGATGAGTGAGGAAACAAATGCTCTGCACGCTACAATCGGGCGTCAGATCATGTGGGCGTTAGGTTAGGCCCGGCGCGTCAAACTGGTTGAGCGCGCGACAGCGGACGATGATCCGCTCGCGCTCTCCCTCGCGGCGTTCTACGAGTAGACGCGCGACCTGGCTGTCATCATGGAAGGCAGCCCCTGTCAGGCTGTCGAGCAGGGCTTTGGCCAGATTGTCCAGATCCATAATGGGTGGATCGCCGGTAAATTCCATCACGATATGCACTTCGTAATCGCCATAGCCGGGACGCACACGATTGAAATCCTTGCGGAAAAATTCCTTGAACAGAGGCTTGTAGTATTTGGCCTGTGTGGTGATGCCATTGCATTTGGCTTCCAGCGTGCCGTCATCGAGAAGCCGCGCACGGACTTTGCCTTTGCCAATCCACTCTGGCTCAGTACTCATCGGGGCGTCTCCTGAAGTCATCTGAGCTGAATACAGGGCTTTTTACCGCAGTCAAAGCATCTCGACTTTGAATGAGCCTCCGCTTACGGGAATGCATCAGTTTAAGAGGATAGAGTGATGAGCGAGCTTCCAGCCTGCCCAAAATGTGGTTGCGAATATACCTATGAAGATGGCGCGCTATTAGTCTGTCCGGAATGTGCGCACGAATGGTCGCTGGATGCGCCGGCTGCTGAAGAAGGCCCGGTCTGGCGCGATAGCGTGGGAAATATTCTGCAGGATGGGGATACGGTGACCGTCATCAAAGACCTGAAGGTCAAAGGTGCGTCCAAACCCGTCAAAGTCGGTACGATCGTGAAGAATATCCGCCTTGTGGAAGGCGATCACGATATTGACTGCAAGATTGATGGGTTTGGTGCGATGGGGTTGAAGTCTGAATTCGTGAAGAAAGCCTGATCAGCTGTAATTCAGGTCCTCAGATTTGTAGTAGGGCAGAAGACCGACCCGCTTGGTGCGGATGCGTGTCTTCTCGCCGATCTGCATCAGGGCGAGACCGGTCGAAACAACCATCCATTCCATCGCGAAAAAGGCGAAGCGCGCCGCATGCACGCCGCCGCGCACAAAAACGACCACTGCCGTCGCGAAGATGTGGAGTGGAGTAAGTTGTTGTTTTGTATTTTGCATTGTCCGTGAAACTTCCTTTCGAAAGTCCAACGCTTACAATGTAGAAAAAGTTCCAAGCCGTGTGCAGTTGGGTGTTAAATCCAGCCGCCCAGCTCGCGTTTGACCAGTGTTTCCAGAAGATCAATCGCAGGCGCGGAATCATTCAGGCAAGGCAGGCTGGCAAAGCTTTCACCACCCGCTTCAATGAAGCTGTCACGGCCCTGCATGGCGATCTCTTCCAGAGTTTCCAGACAATCAGAGATGAAGGCCGGTGCAGCGACGGCGACGTTCTTCACGCCCTCGCCAGGCAGGGCTTCGAGGGTTTTGTCGGTATAAGGCTGGAGCCATTCCTGAGGGCCAAACCGAGACTGGAAGGTCGTGCGGATAAAGTCCTCAGACCAGCCCATTTTCTCGCGCACCAGTCGCGTCGTTTTCTGGCAATGGCAGTGATACGGATCGCCCTTATCGAAATAGCTTTTCGGAATGCCATGATAGGACATGAGCAGCACATCTGGCGTGAAGTCGAGCTTTGAGAGGCTGTCCGACAGTGAAGTGCAAAGCGCGTCGATATAAGCCGGGTCGTCATGGAAGGCAGGTGCTGTGCGCAGTGCGGGCTGCCAGCGCAATTCCATCAGCGCTTTGAACGTGCGGTCATTCACACTGGCGGTCGTGGTCGCTGAATATTGCGGGTAGAGCGGCACGGTCAGAATGCGCGTGCAGCCTTGCGCTTTCAGCTCGTCGATTTTGCTCGCAATGCTCGGATTTCCGTAATTCATCGCATAATCAATGATGAGATCATCACCGCCCATACGCGCATTCAGTTTTTCGGCCTGAAGTTTGGTGAAATGGCGCAGCGGCGAGCCGTCTTCTGTCCAAACCTGCTTATAGGCATGGCCGGATTTGGATGGCCGGAAAGTAAGGATCGGTCCCTGTAGAATGAACTGCCAGATGAATTGCGGCACTTCGATCACGCGGGGGTCAGACAGAAACTCAGAGAGATATCGGCGCATGGACCAGTAATCTGTTCCATCCGGCGTTCCCAGATTGATGAGAAGCACACCGACTTTGCCTTGTCGGATCTGTGGGTGGCCTGCCGGAAGGATTTGTTCTGTCATAGTTTTCAGCCCGATTGTTCCTGTCCTTGATTTAGGTTTCAGGGCGAATAGGCAAGACCCCATTCGATTGAAAATCAGAATGTCAGGAATAGAGCCGTTTTATAGCCCTCTCATAGGGGCTGTTTGTCGGCCTTTTTCAGAAGCGAGGGCAGATAGGCGCCAAGTGACACGGCGCGATAGACATACATGGAGAGGAAGGCGCACCAGACACCGGTATTGCCGAACTGGCTGCGCAGTAAAAGGTCGGACGTGATGTAGAGAACCGTCGTGATGATGGCAGCATTGCGAAGCGCCTTGCCTTGTGTTGCGCCAAGGAAGAAGCCATCCAGCTGCCAGCAGGGCACGCCAATCAACGGAATGATCGCGCAGAAAGGCAGAAAGCGCAGAGCAATGTCTCTGGCCTCTGCATCATTGACGAAATTGGAGATCAGCCAGCCGCCTGCAATATAATAGGTGAGCGCAATCAGCGCGCCGGATGCGAGCGCGAGTTCCGTGGTTATGCGCATGGCGCGCGTCAGGCGTTTGCGATCCTTCGCGCCATAGGCTTCACCGATTTCTTTTTCCGCCACGAAGGCATAGCCATCCAGAATGAAGGCAGAAACACTGACAAACTGGAGAAGTATTTCATTGCCCGCCAGAATGGCTGTGCCAAGGCCCGCACCGGAATTCACAAACCAGGCGAAGGTGAAAAGGAGCGCCAGCGTGCGGATGAGCACGTCGCGATTGGCAGCAAACAGCGCGATCAGTTTTGCTTTGTCGAACAGGCTGGCGGAGCGTGACAGCCCGGCGCGCACAACGAAGAGGCCAAAGGCAAGGGCGACCCATTCGGCAATCGCCGTGCCCGCGCCAATGCCTGCGGGACCCCAGTCGAGCCCGGCAACAAACCAGACATCCAGAATTCCGTTCGTGCCATTCATGACAATCTGAAAAGCGAGCAGCCAGCCCGTTCGCCCTGTGCCGAGCAGCCAGCCTGTAATGCCATAGCCCATCAGAACGGCCGGTGCGCCCCAAATGCGCGCATCCCAATAAGCCCGCGCCAGATGTTTGACATCATCACTGGCCGAGAAGGGCTGAAAGACAAACATTTTGAGGAGCGGGGAGAGGCATAAAATGGTCAGGCCCAAAGCCGCGCCTGTGAGCAAGGCGCGTTGCAGGAGTGCATTCACTTCCAGCCTGTCATCTGCGCCATTGGCCTGAGCGGTAAGGCCGGTTGTCGACATGCGCAGAAAGCCAAAGGCCCAATAGATGAAGTTCATCACCACGGCGGCAACGCCAACCGCGCCAAGCTCGGTGGCATTTCCCGTCAGTCCCATCACAGCCGTATCCACGACGCCTGTGGAGGCGGTCGCGGCCTGAGCCAGCATAACCGGCACAGCAAGGGTCAGAACCTGTCGACGTGAGAGCTGAGACATCATGCCTGCCGATTAGGGGAGGCGGGGCAGAATGGCAATCAGTTCGGGGCTGATGGCTGGGCTTTATTCTGCGGGCGCTACGCTGGCGCCACCGCCAACGCCGCGTAAGGCGCTGACCAGACCATTGCCTGCATATTCGATCAGCTCGACCACCTGATTGAAGGTGCGCGTGTAATAAGGGTCCGGCATTTCGCGGACGGGTTGGTCCGGCGCATAATCCAGGAAGAGCTGGACTGGCGTGTCATCTCCGGCCGGGCGCTGTTTCTCAATTTGTTTGAGATTGTCGTTGTCCATCGCCAGAATGAGGTCAAATTTTGAAAAATCTTCCGGCTTGAAGAGACGTGCCCGGAGGTTGCTGAGGTCATATCCCTTCTGCAAAGCGGCTGCCCGCATGGGCGCATAGGGCTGTTCGCCAGTGTGCCAGCCACTCGTTCCGGCGCTGTCGAAACTGAGAGAAAGTCCAGAGTTTTCAGAGAGCTTATGGACTATTCCTTCAGCGGCAGGCGAACGACAAATATTGCCCAGACAGACGAACAGAACAGAATTGACCATATCTCACCCTACCGAAAATCTACCAACACACCATTGTGACAGAATGTTCGCAGAGCAATTGGGCAAAAATTTGCCGCATACCTTAATTTACTTCCTGCTTCTTGCCTGATAGATGCCGCGTTCCCCGCGTAACGGGCAAAGTGTTGCGTGGGCAATAAGGAGAATAGATTGATGAGCACCCGCTCTTTCCCAACCAACCCGAATGTCGGCGTCGTGGGCGCAACTGGAATGGTCGGCGAGATGATGCGCGAGATTCTGGCGGAACGAGATTTCCCCGTCGGCGAGCTGCGCCTCTTCGCCTCTGCAAAGTCTGCAGGCAAGGAAATTGAGTGGAAGGGCCGAACAATTATTATCGAGGATGCGAACACAGCAGATTTCGCAGGCCTCGATCTGGTGTTCTTCTCTGCTGGTGGTTCAACCTCGCGCGCGCTCGCGCCGAAAGTTGTTGAAGCTGGCGCTGTCGTCATCGACAACTCGTCTGCCTACCGCTCTGACCCGGATGTGCCGCTCATCGTTTCTGAAGTGAACCCGGAAGCGTCTGACGTTCTGCCAAAAGGCATTATTGCGAACCCGAACTGCACCACAATGGCCGCTATGCCTGTGCTGAAGCCTCTGCATGATGCAGCTGGCCTGAAGCGCATGGTGGCAAGCACCTATCAGGCTGTATCTGGTGGCGGCGTTGCTGGCGTTGATGAACTCGACGAGCAGATCAAAGCTGGCGCTGAAAATGGCGCTGCACTGTCCAATTCCGGTGATGCTGTTGAACTGCCAGCCCCTAAGAAATGGGCTGTGCCGATCGGCTTTAACGTCGTTCCGCTGAACTATGTGCTCGGCGAAGACGGTTACACCGAAGAAGAGCTGAAAATGCGTGATGAATCCCGCAAGATTCTCGGCCTTCCGGACCTGCCGGTTTCCGGCACATGTGTTCGCGTTCCGGTCTTCACAGGTCATGCTCTTTCTCTGAACGTGGAGTTCGAGCGCCCGATTTCTGTTGAGCAGGCAACTGAGCTTCTCGGCAATGCCGACGGTGTTGTTCTGGCTGACGTGCCAAACCCGCTTGAAGCAACTGGCAAAGACCCGGTCTTCGTTGGTCGCATCCGTCCGGACCCGACTGTGGCGCACGGCCTTGTTCTTTTCGTGGTTGGCGACAACCTGCGCAAAGGTGCAGCGCTGAATGCTATTCAGGTTGGTGAAGTTGTTCTGAAGCGTGCAGCGGAAGCGGCGCTCAGCAAAGCGGGCTGATCTGAGCCATCAGAAAATGATTTGAGAGGGCGGTGCCGCAAAGCGCCGCCCTTTTTCCATTAAATCGCCCGGCTTGGCGGAACAGTTGAGCTGTGCTTTCGTTCCGACCTCGAACGAGTCAGGAGTTTCCCGAATGAAATATATGCGCACAGTCTCTGCGATCACACTTGCGCTTATGACGCTTGCCGCGTGCGGAAGCGGAGGAAACGACACAGTTACAGAAGAGGTCAGCGTGGAAACATCCTCTGGTCCATCCACCGTGAAAGAGCGGTTTGCCCGCCTCGCGCTGGATTGTATTCACCGGCCTTATCCGAACAAAATCAGCCATGTTATGACATCGGATGACGATGTGGCCCCGCCGCGTGAGCTGACCCCGGCATTCTATGGCTGTTTTGACTGGCATTCTGCCGTGCATGGTCATTGGTTGCTGACCCGTATTCTGCGCACCCAGCCTGACACGGCGATGAATGAGGAAATCCGCGAAGCGCTGGCGCAGTCGTTCACCGTTGAGAACATTGGGGCTGAACTTGGCTATTATGCTCATGCAGACCGCGCCGGGTTTGAGCGCCCGTATGGCATTGCATGGTATCTGCAGCTGGTGGCTGAGCTGGAAGAAAGCGAAGATGCCCAGCTGTTAGAATGGCGCGATACATTGCGCCCGCTGGAAGCGGCGATTGTGGATCGGATTTCTGCCTGGATGCCAAATCTTGCTTATCCGGTACGGTCTGGCACGCATAACCAGTCTGCCTTCGCGTTTGGGCTCATGCTCGATTATGCGCGCACGGTTGAGAATTTCGCCTTTGAAGACCTCATCGTTTCGAAGTCTCTGGAATTCTATCAGAGCGACCGGAACTGCCCGATTGGCTATGAACCATCCGGCGAAGACTTTCTCTCGCCGTGCCTGATGGAAGCGGACCTGATGCGCCGCATTATGCCGCCAGCTCAGTTTGCGGCATGGCTTGGCAGTTTCCTGCCGGACATTCCTCTGGATGGATCAGGCGACTGGCTGGAGCCGGGCGTTGTGCTGGATGCGTCTGATGGGAAGCTTGTGCATCTGGATGGCGTGAACCTGTCCCGAGCATGGGCGCTGGAAGGCATTGCATCCGGCCTGCCGGAAGGTGATCCTCGTATCGAAGCGCTGCATGCGGCGGCTGCCATTCATAAAGATACAGGCGTCGCCTCAGTCTCTGACGAACATTATTCCGGCAGTCACTGGCTTGCCAGCTTTGCGACTTATCTGACAACGCAGCGCGGTATTGCCGAGGACTGATGCCCGATCCGTGGAACAATCCGATAGACGATTATGTGCCGCCGGAAAACCAGCGGCCGTTCAAATACAATCCGCCGGATGCGCCTTTGGATTATGTCTATCGCGATGATCATATTCTGGTGCTGAACAAGCCCTACGGTCTGCTCTCCGTACAGGGAAAGCCGCTGCACCATAAAGACTGTCTGGAATTTCGGGTAAAGGATCACTACCCCGAAGCCACGGCTGTTCACAGGCTGGACCATTCGACCTCAGGTCTCATTCTGTTTGCGCGGAATGAGGCGATCAAAGCCAAAATCTCAGAAGAGTTTCGCGAACGCCGCGTGGAGAAAACCTATATCGCACGCGTCTGGGGTGAAATGACCGAAGACGAGGGCGTGATCGATGTACCGCTCCGCAAAAACTGGGAAGACAGTCCGCGCCAGATGGTCTGCTATGAGCGCGGCAAGAAAGCGATTACGCGCTGGAAAGTCCTGAAACGGGGAGAAGGCTCAACGCTGGTCTATCTTTTCCCTGAAACCGGGCGGACCCATCAATTGCGCCTGCACACGCTGCATATCGGCCATCCCATTCTGGGCGATGAGCTTTATGCGCCAGACCCGGCCTATCACGCCGCGTCGCGGCTTTTGCTGCATGCCTGGGAGCTGGCGTTTCGCCATCCGGCTACGGACGAGATGGTTCATTTCAAAGCTGAACCGGACTTCGCATAAGAAAAAGCCGGGGCGAACCCCGGCTCATTCTCTTACTTGCTGGCGTGCTTCACAGCGTCTTTGAGGTCGCCGCCCACTTTGCGGGCTTTGCCTTCGACCTGATCGCCTTTGCCTTCGGTTTCCAGCTTCTCATTGCCGGTTGCCTTGCCTGCGGCTTCTTTCACATTGCCTTCAGCTTCTTTCAGGGCGCCTTTAGCGTGTTGCTTATCCATGGTGTGTCTCCTCATGATTGCACAATGGATAAACGGGCGAGGCAGGGGGCTGGTTCCGCTTGTGAGACTAAATATCCACTGGCCAGTTCTCGCCTGTCGCGCTAACACGCTCGCAAACAGTTAAGGACACGCAGAAGGAGCAAACCCATGGGATTGTTTGGCGGCAAATCAGGTAAGATGCGCACAGAGACGGACAGCTTTGGTCCATTGGAAGTACCAGAGCAGAAACTCTGGGGCGCGCAGACCGCACGCTCGCTGATCAACTTTCCGATTGGTGAAGAGAAAATGCCAGCGCCGGTTATCCGCGCACTTGGCGTGATCAAACGCTCTGCGGCACTCGCAAACAAGAAGCTCGACAATATCGAGCCTGAAATCGCAGATGCGATCGTGAAAGCTGCGTCTGAAGTGGCTGAGAACAAGCTGGACGAGCATTTCCCACTGTCTATCTGGCAGACGGGGTCTGGCACGCAGTCCAACATGAACTCTAACGAGGTTATCTCTAACCGCGCTATTCAGATCATGGGCGGCGAAGTCGGTTCTAAAGACCCGGTTCACCCGAATGATCACTGCAACCGTTCGCAGTCTTCCAACGATACTTTCCCGACAGCGATGCATATCTCTGCGGCTGAGGAAATTCATCACCGTCTGCTGCCTGCGCTTCAGTATCTGCGCAATGCGCTGAACGATAAGTCTCAGGCGTTCAAAGACATCATCAAAATCGGTCGTACACACACTCAGGATGCGACACCTCTGACGCTTGGTCAGGAATTCTCTGGCTATGTGGCTCAGATGGATCTCGGCATTAAGCGCGTACAGGAAGGTCTGGAGCACCTCTGGCCGCTGGCTCAGGGTGGTACGGCTGTTGGTACGGGTATCAACGCGAAAGTCGGCTTTGCTGAAGCCTTCGCTGATGAAGTTGCAGCTTACACAGACCTGCCATTCGTCACCGCGCCGAACAAATTCGAAGCGCTGGCAGCCCATGACGCGTTTGTTTACGCGCACGGTTCTCTGAACACGGTTGCGGCATCTCTCTTCAAGATTGCCAATGACATTCGTCTTCTGGGCTCTGGTCCGCGTTCTGGTCTTGGTGAGCTGGCTCTGCCGGAAAACGAGCCGGGTTCTTCCATCATGCCGGGTAAGGTCAACCCAACCCAGTGTGAAGCCATGACCATGGTTTGCACGCAGGTTATGGGCAATAACACGACCATGACGGTTGCTGGCAGCCAGGGCCATTTCGAGCTGAACGTTTATAAGCCGGTTATGGCTTACAACATGATCCAGTCCGTTCGTCTGCTTGCTGACGCGTGTAAGTCCTTCACCGACAAATGTGTGGTCGGCATTGAAGCGCGCGAAGACAATATCGCGGATCTGATGAACCGGTCACTCATGCTGGTTACGGCTCTGAACCCACATATCGGCTATGACAATGCGACGAAGATCGCGAAGAAAGCGCACAAGGAAGGCACAACGCTGAAAGAAGCTGCGCTGGCGCTCGATCTTCTGACCGCTGAACAATTCGATGAGTGGGTTATCCCTGCGAATATGATCAGCCCGAGCTAAACGCCCGGTCACGAGAATAAGAAAAGGCGGCTTCAGGGCCGCCTTTTTTGTATCTATTCGTCGGCGAAGTCCGGGCCATTGCCTGTATTGGGCGGGCGCTTGGTATAGGTGAGGCGGACCTTGTATCCATCCGGGTCCAGATAGTCAGAGAACATTTGAAACGGGTTGGAGGATTTCTCCGCAACGGGGGAAAGGCCAAGCTCGCCCAGCTTATCACGGCAGGCGCGCCATTCGTCTTCATCCCACATGCCAATATCCAGCGTGAAGTCTCGCTGGCCCGGCTCGCCAACCTCTTCTGGCGCTTCGTTCAAAGCCAGAGAGAATGACGGCATGCGCTTATGGTTCATGAAAATCTGGCGGCCAGCGGGATTGCGCGTCAGCCCGACCACGTGAAAGCCAAGCGCATCGCAATAGAATTTCTCCGATGCTGCGCCATCTGCGCAATTGCGGTGGATGGTGAGAACGAACTCATTCCGGTCGCGCTTCAAACCCTGACTTTCATCACCGAACCAGACACGCACCATGAATGAATCCTATTCTTCCATCCGAAACTCAACTGAGTCCTAGGAAAGAATGAGGGGGGAGTTCAACACCTGATTTTAAACGCCCGGGAAAATGCCCGTGATCGCGGAATACTTTTGAAACGTAAACGGATGCGCGCAAATTTGAGCGCCGAATTCGTCATCGGGAAACCATGCATGGATATGGTCGCCGGGAACATCCGGGGAAATTCCATGTCAGCTGAGTCTCAGTCCGTGCCTTCTGTTGAAAACGTTCTGCCAAAGGCAAAACTCGATATAGGCGCGCTGCCATTCGTTCTGAGCGTATTCCTCGGCGCGATATTGATTTTCCTCGTTCAGCCCATGTTTGCGAAAATGGCGACCCCGCTGCTCGGTGGTTCGCCTTCTGTGTGGAATGTCTCGCTGGTCTGTTTTCAGGCGGCGCTTCTGGGCGGCTATGGCTATGCTCACCTGCTGGCAAAGCTGAAATCTGTAAAGCTGCAGATTGGTATTCACGCAGTGCTTCTTCTGACGGGCGCGATTTGTTTGCCACTGGGTATTACTGATGCATTCGGTGACCCGAGTGCGGATCAGCCTGCGCTCTGGCTGATGGGCGTGTTTGCGCTGTCGATTGCACTGCCTTTCGGTGCGATCTCTGCAACGGCGCCGCTCATTCAGAGCTGGTATGCTCGCACCAATCGCGCAGATGCCGGCGACCCATACCACCTCTATGCAGCCAGCAATATTGGCAGCCTGATCGGCCTTGCGGCTTATCCGCTTCTGCTGGAACCGTTCACGCGCGTTGCGACGCAAAGCAATGCCTGGACGGTCGGCTATGGCGTTTTGTTCTTCTGCCTGATGACGAGCGGCGTATTTGCGTTGCGTCAGCTCAATATCACTAACACTGGCACATCTGCGGCAGCTGAGCGCGCGAGCCTCAGCTGGAAAGAGCGCGGCATCTGGCTGGCGCTGTCTTTCATTCCGTCCAGTCTTCTGGTCGGCGCGACGACCCATATCACAACAGATGTAGCGGCCGCGCCATTCCTGTGGGTGCCGCCACTGACGCTTTACCTCCTGACATTCGTCTTCGTCTTCTCCAAAAAGCCGGTCATTCCGCAATCCGTCATTCTGCGCTTTACGCCAGCGATCATCGCCTCTGTTGCGTTCATGCTGCCGCGCGTTGTCGACCTTGGCTGGGTGCTGGAGCTGAGCTTCACGCTGATTGGCCTGTTCTGGGCGAGCATGGCGTGTCATGGCCTGCTGGCCGCGCGTCGTCCGCATGTTTCCCGCCTGACAGAGTTCTATTTGATCATGTCGCTTGGCGGCGTTCTGGGCGGGGCGTTCAACGCATTGCTCGCGCCTGTGATCTTTGAAAGCATTCTGGAATACCCGCTTATTCTTGCAGCGACGCTTCTGGTTCTGCCTGCGGTCAATACGGGCAAGATCGACCAGATGGGGCGTCTCGTCCTGATGATGGCGATTGGCGCTGTCGCAATTGCCTTCATCCTCAGCTCAACCGGTGTCTTCCCGGATCGACGCACCGTATCGCTTCTGGCGGCTGTGCCTGTGCTGGGTATCGTTCTGGCCCGCGGACGTCGCTGGATCATGGTGATCAGCTTTATCGCCATTGGCATTGTGACCAATGTGATGGACCCGGTCTCCGGTGGCCAGCGTGAGCGCGGTTTCTTCGGCATTGTGCGTGTGCTTGAGGGCGGTGGTCATCGTCTCATGATGCACGGCACGACCCTTCATGGCGCGCAGCTGACAAATGAAGCGCGCGCACTTACGCCGCTCACCTATTATGCGCCTGCAACGCCAATCGGTCAGATCTTCCGTCAGTATAATGACGCACAGACTGTGGGTGTAGTTGGCCTGGGTGTGGGCAGCGTGGCCTGTTATTCTGAGCCCGGTCAGGACTGGGTGTTTTATGAGATCGACCCGATCGTTGTTGATATCGCGACCGATCCATCCCGCTTCACCTTTATGTCGGAATGTCAGCCGGACGCACGTATCGAAGTGGGTGATGCCCGTATTCAGCTCGCCTATGAAGAACAGGGCTATTTTGACCTGCTTCTGCTGGATGCGTTCAGCTCAGATGCAATCCCGGTCCATCTGATCACGCGTGAAGCCATGGCGCTCTATATGGATAAACTGTCTGAGGATGGGGTCTTCATTGCGCATATCTCTAACCGTCACATGGCGCTGGAGCAGGTCTTTGCCCGCATTGCAGAAGAAGAGGGCATGGTCTCCTATGTTCAGATGTTCTCACCTGATAAGGCGGCGCCTGAATTCGACGTGACACCAACCCATGCCATGCTGTTTGCGCGCAATCAGGACGCGCTCGATCGCGCTCTGGAAACGGGGCTGTGGCGTGAGGTTCATTCTGATGGCGGTCGCCCATGGACCGATGACTATTCCAACATTCTGGGCGCTATGCTGGGGACGGTTCGCTAAGCTACAGCCTGCGACGCTTTGGCCTTATATTCGCACTTGCTTATCTATCCGATTAAAACCATAAAGATATTATGGTTTTAAGGAGGCTGATATGCCTAACGTCACCGTTGATCCGCTCGCAATTGCTGCACTGGTAGGTTTTGGATTGCTTATTGCCGTGTCTATCGGCGTGTCTGTCGTCTTCTGGCAGCTCTCGAAGAAGTAATCACGATTTCCAAAATTCATGTAAGATGACAGCGTGCGTTGCAGGCGATAGTTTGCGCGGATGATGTCATCTTCTGTTTTTCGATTCCTGTTCTCAGTGCCGTTGGCGGCTTTGGCTGTTGCGAGCTGCGCCACGACTTCAGACCCGTGTTCACAGTCGGCTGTGGAACGTCGTATCTCGTATTCTTTGTCTGATTTTGCCCGGTCCAATCGGGCAGATTTGAACGAGGTGCGCCAGGCGGTGGGCTATTTCGAAGGTCAGACGGTTTGGGGCACAATGCGCATCGCGCAGGCCGTGAATGCCATGCGCCGCGTCGCGGACGGGTTCGAAGAAGAAGTCGTGCCAGACCTTGTTGAAATATCTGATCAGTGTGGCGGTGTGGCCCCTTTCCGGGAGGTCTTTGTCGACTTCCTGAAGGATGAAGGCTTCAACGATCAGGTCGTCGGATGGGTAGAAGATTTCAGGTTTGAGTTCGAATCCTGAATAATAGCTGCTCTCAACCGGCCAACTGACGCAATGTTTGGTTGACCTGATCGCGGCTTCGGCGCAATGGGCTGGCATGAATCGTATTGTTAAATTTATCGGTCGTATGGACGCGTCTGCCTGGCGGGCGCTGATCATTACCGGTCTTTTGCTTACCAGTGTTGTTCTCATGCTGGTCGTCGGGAAGATGTTTCTCTTCGACGGCGAGGGTGATGGGCTGATGGCGCAATTGCAGACTTATCTGCATGAGCACCGGACTGCGCCTTACATGTTTCTGGTCGTTGCCGTTTTGTATTGCGTGCTGGCTTTTCTTGGCGCGCCGCAGTTTGGCCTGATCGGTATGACGGTTCTGGCCTTTGGCTCTGTGCTTGGATTTTTCTATGCCTGGGGCGCGACGCTTGTCTCTGCCAGCGTGGCCTTCTGGATTGGTCGCGGCTTTGGCATGTCTCTGGTCCAGCGTTATGGCGGCGATTCGATTTTGCGTCTGTCACGCTTTATGGGCCGGAATGTTTTTATCGCCAGCGCGATCGTCCGTAATGTGCCAACTGCGCCAGCGATTGTCGTCAATATGGCCTTTGGGGCCAGTGATGCACGCTTTTCCGGTTTCCTTGCGGGAACGGGGCTTGGGATTATTCCAAAGACTTTGATGATCGCCCTGTTCGGACAAGCGGTGGCGCAGAGCCTGACGGGCAACCCATTGTTTGCTGCCGTTTCAGTTGTTGCCATGGCGCTTTTGTGGATCCCGCTCATGCTGTTTGCGCGATCAAATCTGGCTGAAAAGCGTGGCTTTACACCAGAAGAAAACGCGGAATCAGAGACGGAAAAACCTCAATAGGCGGTTTTCGCAGTAAAATTTGTGAGAGCCACGTCATTTATCTTGACTATATGGGCAATTCTTTGCGTTATGCGCGCATGAAACTGAATCTTGGTCTTCTCCTACTTCTGGGGCTTACAAGCCCCTGCCTGCGTCTGGTTTAGGGCTCTGAACGAGCCCGCGCGGTCAGGGGAGCGATTTCGTATGCAACCAAGATCAGCGTGAGCTCAAAGAATGACTGACCAACCACATATTCGAATTTTTGATACGACCATGCGCGACGGAGAGCAGTCTCCCGGCGCGAGCATGACTATGCGTGAAAAGCTCGATCTCGCAGAATTGCTGTGCGAGATGGGCACTGATGTAATTGAAGCCGGTTTCCCGGCGGCGTCCGCAGGCGATTTCGACTGCGTCCGTCAGATTGCTGAACAATCACAGAATGACACCATCATTTGCGGTCTGGCCCGATCCACACCGAATGATATTGATCGCTGTGCAGAGGCCGTGAAAGCGGCTGCCAACCCGCGCATCCATACGTTTATCGCCACCAGCCCGCTTCATATGGAGCATAAGCTGAAAATGGGCGAGAATGCCGTGCTGGAAGCGATTGGCCGTTCCGTTGCGCAGGCGCGCAATCATGTCGCTGACGTGGAATGGAGCGCAGAAGACGCGACCCGTTCTGATTTCGACTTCCTGTGCAAGGCGGTTGACGTGGCTATTCAGGCCGGTGCGACGACCATCAACCTGCCGGATACCGTGGGCTATGCGCACCCGGAAGAGTATGGCGCTTTGTTCCGCCGGATTATCGAGAACGTGCCGGATTCAGATAAAGTCATCTGGTCTACACACTGCCATAACGATCTGGGTCTGGCTGTTGCGAACTCTCTGGCGGGTGTCACCAATGGTGCGCGTCAGGTCGAGTGCGCAATTAACGGTCTCGGTGAGCGTGCTGGTAACGCCGCGCTGGAAGAAATCGTCATGGCACTGAAAGTGCGTCGCGACACACTTCAGGCGATGACGCGGATCGATACGACCAAGCTGTCTCGCGCGTCTAAAATGGTCAGCCAGATCACGGGCTTCCCGGTTCAGTACAACAAAGCGATTGTTGGTAAGAACGCGTTCGCGCACGAAAGCGGCATCCACCAGGATGGCATGCTGAAGAATGCGCAGACCTATGAGATCATGAACCCTGAAGATGTCGGCGTGTCTGCAACGTCACTCGTCATGGGTAAGCATTCTGGTCGTCACGCATTCCGCGATAAGCTGGCTGTGCTGGGCTATGATCTGGAAGACGATGCTTTGAACGATGCGTTTAAACGTTTCAAAGATCTCGCTGACCGCAAGAAGCACGTCTTTGATGACGACATCATGGCTCTGGTCGATGACCAATTGTCGAATGAAGGGGAACGGATCGTCTTTAAGCGACTGCGTGTCGTGGCTGGTTCTGAAGGTCCGCAAACTGCTGAGATCGATCTGGAAGTTGATGGCAACCATAAATGGACGACCGCTCGCGGTAATGGTCCTGTGGATGCAGTCTTCAATGCCATTCGTGAGATCGTTCCACACGAAGCTGTGCTTGAGCTCTATCAGGTGAGTGCGGTGACGCAGGGCACCGATGCGCAGGCTGAAGTCAGCGTACGCCTGTCTGAGAATGGTATCGTCGCAACAGGGCGGTCTTTTGACCCGGATACACTTTGCGCGAGCGCTAAAGCGTATCTGCATGCTCTGAACAAGCTTGAGATCCGTCGTCAGAAGCGAATTGCCGCCTAGGCCCTCGTTTCGACACAAAGTCCAGCATTCATGGGAAGATATACAGGCGGAACGGTTCGTTCCGTCTGTAGTAATTTTCTGTACAATACCCCCCTTGCTTTACAGATTGTAAACCGGCACAAGCAAAAAGGGGTTGAGTAGTGATTGAAGCGCAGGGCTTGAACAGACCCTGCAGAATGCGGCGGTAGATATATGCTTGGTAGTCTTCTTGGCCTTTTGTCGACGGATATGGCCATTGACCTCGGTACGGCGAACACCCTTGTTTACGTTAAGAATCAAGGTGTCGTGATTGATGAACCTTCTGTGGTTGCATACCGCAAGGAAGGAAATCGAAAGATACCGTACGCGGTCGGTGCTGAAGCCAAGAAAATGCTCGGTAAGACGCCAATCGCGATGGAAGCGATTCGTCCGATGAAGGATGGCGTGATCGCCGACTTCGAAGTTGCCGAGGAAATGATCAAGGCCTTCATCCGTAAGGTCCATAATCGCCGCGCTTTTGTTTCTCCACTGATTATTATTTGCGTACCAACCGGTGCTACTCCGGTTGAGCGTCGCGCTATTCACCAGTCTGCTCTTCAGGCCGGTGCCCGCCATGTTGAAATGATTGAAGAGCCAATGGCTGCCGCAATCGGCGCTGGTCTTCCAATCGATGAGCCATCAGGCTCCATGGTTGTTGATATTGGTGGCGGTACGACTGAGGTCGCTGTTCTCTCTCTCGGCGGTATTGTTTACTCTCGCTCTGTGCGCGTCGGTGGTGACCGTATGGACGAGGCGATCGTCAACTATCTGCGCCGTCATGAGAACATGCTGATTGGCGAGATGTCCGCCGAGCGTATCAAGAAAGAAATCGGTACGGCGAAAGCGCCGGATGATTCCATGGGCATGTCTCTGGAAATCAAAGGCCGCGACCTGATGAATGGCGTGCCGAAAGAAGCTGAAATCACAGAAGCCATGGTTGCAGACGCGCTGAGCGAACCTGTCCAGGCGATCATCGACGCGGTGAAAACTGCACTTGAAGCTATGCCGCCAGAGCTGGCTGCGGATATCGTTGATAAAGGTATCGTGCTGACCGGTGGTGGCGCGCTGCTGCGTAATCTCGACGTTGTCATTCGTGAGCGTACACAGCTGCCGGTGACCATCGCTGATGATCCGCTGAAATGCGTTGTTCTGGGTTCTGGTAAAGTGCTGGAGAATTATTCCTCCATGCGCGGTATTCTGTCTCCTGACGTATAAGTTTCAGCGCCCTTTGGGCGTAGAACAGAAGGACATGTTGAATGGCATCGCTGGGGCGTGACCGCAGGGCAAAGCGCCGTGTCGTACGAACGGTGGTTGTCGTTTCGATTGTCGTCGCACTTGCTGTCGTTCTGGCTCAGACCGCGCCCGTTATTCGAGGTACGGCAACGCCAGTTCGCGCAGGCATGGACGATATCGTCGTGCATTCGGCTAATGCCGTTCAGAACGGATCGCTGTTCGATTTTGGCGGCGATGAGGAATTGCTGCAGGAAATCGAACGCCTGCGTGTAGAGAACCGCCAGCTCGCCATCTGGCGCGATGCGGCAACCTCTATGACAGAACGCCTTCACCGCTATGAAGATCTGCTCGACCTGGTGGGCGAACCTATCCCTCAGGGTGTGTCTGCGCGCGTAGTGACTGAAACCGATGGTCCTTTTGCGGAAACGCGTCTTGCAAATGCAGGCGGGCTTCATGGCGTGGAAGAGGGCGATGTCGCTGTGAATACGCAGGGCGTGATCGGGCGTGTCATCCGCGTTGGTAATCGCTCATCCCGTATCCTGCTGGTGACCGACTTTAACAGCCGCGTACCTGTTATGGGTGAGATTAGCGGTGTGCGCGCCATTCTCGGCGGGGGCAGTGGCTCTCAATATGGCGAGCTGATCGACAAGCCTGAGCAAGCGCCTTTCATTGAAGGTGAGAGCATTGTGACCTCTGGCGAAGGCAATGCCTTTCCGCGCGGGCTGCGCGTTGGAAGGGCGGTGATCGCCAATGACCGTTGGGTGGCTCAGTTATCTCTGTCTGAAGCGCCAGTCGACTTTGTACGTCTTCTTCCGACCCAGACTATTGAGGCCCCGGAGGATGATCCGATCATTCCAGTGCCCGAAGACGGTGTCGTGACGGCGCCCGGTGCGGAGGCGCAGTAATGGCTTTTTCGTCCGGTAAACCGTCTGCATGGAGCCGGACAGGGCGATTGGCGCGCATCATTATTGGCGCAGCCATCGTGCTGGCTGTCGGGTATATCGGTGTGATCTGGATCGCGCCGACAGGACTGATCATCTTCTGGCCCTATGCTGCGCTTTGGGCTGCGGTCGGCTGGGGTGCGAGCCGGTTATCCTTCCGGCCCGTTATTGTGCTGATCGGCCTTGGGCTGGCCATGGACCTTATCGTGGACGCGCCGCTTGGATGCTGGTCGTCCATCCTCTTGCTGGCTTTCGTTATCTCCTCGCTCTTCCGACAGCGCGCTCTGACTGACCAGACCGGTGTGATCCGGTTTGCTGGGGATGCAACTGCTTTTGTCGTGAGTTTCCTCTTTGCGAGATGGATAATGGGGGCATATCTTGGGAGCGTTGAGACCCGCGTCATCATTGGCGGGTTTCTGACAGCAGCGATTTTATACTATCCGCTGCGATCCCTGTTTCGTCTCACCAGTGATGCTCGGGTAGATACATGAAGCGTAGATCTGATTCCGGCGAACTTGATGTGACGCGCCGCCTTATAATCGCAGGTGCGGCGGGTGGTCTGGTCGCGGGCGGCCTGCTGGCGCGCCTTGTGAATTTGCAGCTGATGAATCAGGAAGAGTTCGAGGCGCGGGCGCTGGATAACCAGATCAGCCTTGTGCCGGGTGTTCCTCGTCGTGGTCTCATCTATGACCGCTTCGGCGAACCGCTAGCGACGCACCGGACAAGCTGGAATGTGTATGCTGCGCGCGAGGACCTGGCGAACCTCGAAGCGACCCTCGACCGGATTTCGGACATTGTTGAAATTTCCGATGAGAGGAAGCGCCGGCTTCTGGAAAACTTCCGCCGGGAGTATTCCTTCATTCCAGTCTCCATTCTCAGCGATCTGACCTATGAACAGTTCACTCAGCTGAGTGTGCGTCGTCCTGAATTGCCGGGCGTGACGATTGAAGCTTCTCAGGCGCGGTCCTATCCGCGAGGCCGGGACTTTGCTCACGTTGTTGGTTATGTCGCGCGTGCGAACCAGTCAGAGATTGATGCAGCGCTGGACGGGCTGGACCCGGAAACTGATCGCGCGCGCATTTCGCGTATTCAGGGCGTGCTGAAACACCCGAATATGCGGGTTGGGCGTCTGGGCGTGGAGCGCGAGCTGGATGACTGGCTTGGTGGAACGCCGGGCAATTATCGCTATGTGCGAAACGCGCAAGGGCGTACGATTCAGCGTCTGGATGATGATGAGAACGCGCCAAAGCCGGGCCGCGATGTTCATCTGACCATTGATGCAGATCTTCAGCGGGCGGCGATTGAGCTGTTTGGTGACCAGACAGGCGCGGCTGTCGTTATGGATGTCGAAACGGGTGACATTCTCACCCTGGCATCCAACCCGACCTATGACCCGAATGATTTTGTGAACGGTATTTCCAGCGCTGACTATAGCGCGCTGCGTGAGGATGAACGGTCACCGCTCTATCACAAGGCTTATGACGGGCTTTACCCGCCGGGATCGACCTTCAAGATGATCGTTGGCGGCGCGGCTCTGCGGGCTGGCCTCACAACACCGAACGAAACTGTCTACTGCCCGGGTCATTATGATTTCGGCAATCGCCGCTTCCACTGCTGGCAGCGGCGCGGCCATGGCAATGTGAATCTTCACGAGGCTATTCAGAAATCCTGCGACGTCTATTTCTATGAGATCGCGCGTCGGTTGGGACCAGAACGTATCGCTGAAGAAGCCAAAGCCTATGGTCTTGGTGTCAGCTATGAATTGGGCATGACGGGCGGCGCGGCTGGTGTCGTGCCAAATGACAATTGGAAGCGGGGACGCTTTAACGAGCCCTGGTATGACGGCGAGACGCTGAACTATGGCATTGGTCAGGGGTATCTGACGGTTTCGCCGCTGCAACTGGCAGTCATGACCTCTCGTCTGGCTATTGGTGATGGCTCTCAGGTCATGCCGCGCATGGTCGGCTCTGGGCCAATTATCCCGCCAAGCCCTGTCTATGGGTCTCTGCCGGGACACAATATTCTCGACCATTTACGCTCTGGCATGTTTGCCGTGACCTCGGAGACGGGCGGAACGGCTCTGCGTGCGGGTGATATCGGGTTTGAAGGCATTCGCATGTCGGGGAAAACCGGTACGGCGCAGGTGCGAGTGATTTCCGCCGCCGAGCGTGCCACCGGGGTTATTGATAACGCTGATCTGCCGCGACGACTGCGAGACCATGGCTTGTTTGTGGGCTTCGCGCCGTATGACAATCCGAAATATGCGGTTTCTGTTGTCGTGGAACACGGCGGCGGTTCCAGCTCGGCCTATCCGATCGCGCGTGATCTGATGCGCGAGGCCTTTGTTCGCAATTCGGGCCGTGCCGGTAGTTATGAGATTGCCGCGGTCGACCGCGATGGAGAATCCATCTGATGGCCAATTCTTTCGCGCAGACCAATGACGATGTGCTGTCTCGCATTTTCCGTCTGCCATGGATCATGATCCTCATCATTCTGGGGCTCGGCATTTTTGGCGTCGCGGTTCTCTATTCAGCCACCATTACGAATACTCAGGAAGCCGGCTTGCCAGCGCAACACGCGGTTCGACTGGGCATTGCCTTCGTCTTTCTGTTTGTATTGGCCATGACGCCGCTCGGCTTCTGGTCGGCGATTTCTTACACGCTCTATTTTGGCGCCTTATTGCTGCTGGTTGGCGTTGAATTCTTCGGCGCGACGGGCGGCGGCGCACAGCGTTGGCTGGATATCGGGCCGATCCGGGTTCAGCCCTCAGAGTTCATGAAGCTCGCCTTATTGCTGGCGCTCGCACGGTTTTATCACCAGCAGCGCGCGCACGGGGATATCAAATTTTATCACCATCTGATCGCCATTGTCATGATCGCTGCACCGGTTGGCCTGGTCTTCCGTCAGCCAGACCTTGGGACCTCTCTCATGTTGGCCGCGACGGGGACGGCGGTGATGTTCTTTGCAGGACTTCGCTATTGGATCATCATTCTGGGTATTGTTTCCGTCGTGCTGACGGCGCCGGTCGCATATTTTTATGTGCTTCAGGATTATCAGCGCGAACGTGTTCTGACCGCGATTGACCCAAGCCGTGACCCGCTGGGCGCGGGGTATCAGATCCAACAGGCTGAAATCGCGATTGGGTCTGGCGGCTATGAGGGCAGGGGCTATCTGCAAGGCACACAGAGCCAGCTCGATTACATTCCCGAGCAACACACGGACTTCATCTTCACCGTTATCGCTGAAGAGTTCGGATTTGTCGGCTCTCTGGGGCTTCTGGCTGCGTGGATGTCTGTCTTTGCGCTAGGGCTGATCATCGCCTCGCGCAGTCGATCTCACTTTGGATATCTGGCGGCCAGCGGAGCTGTTGTGACGGTAGCCTTCTATGTGTTCGTGAATATTGGCATGGTCAGCGGAATGTTGCCTGTGGTGGGTGTACCAATGCCGCTGATTTCCTATGGCGGCACAGCCATGTTGACCGTGATGGCAGCCTTCGCTGTCATATGCGCAGTCAATCTGGATAGGGATCGCCATCTTTCTGTCAGCGGCCTCTTCTAGCAGCGCTCACGCACGGTTCCGATTGACCTTTTTCATGGTCGCTGCAAGGTATTGCGCGGGAGAGTGCGAAAGATTCATTCGCAACATTAGCTTCGGAGTAGTGTGATGGCGGGTCCGGTTACGGTCGGAAAGTCGGACCATTGGGGGTCCAGGTTCGGGTTTATTATGGCGGCCGTTGGCTCGTCTGTTGGCCTAGGAAACCTTTGGCGTTTTCCATACATTGCAGGTGAAATGGGCGGCTCGGCCTTCATCCTGATTTATCTGGGATGTATTCTGCTGTTCGGTTTTCCTGTGCTTATGGCTGAGTACGCTCTGGGCCGTCATGGCCAGCGTTCATCCATTGCCAGCATTCGTAAAATTGTGACGGAAAACAAAAAGCCGATTGCTTGGGTGGGCATGGGCTGGCTCGGTGCGATCGCATCCCTGCTTCTGTTTTCATTCTACATCGTGATTTCAGCATGGGTGTTCGACTTCGTTCCACAGGCCTTCCTTGGTGGGTTCTCTGGTTTTGATGCTGCTGCCTCCGGCGAGAACTTCGGTGAGACGACGAGCAATAAACTCGAGATTTTCTTCTATATGTGCGCGTTTCTCGCGCTGAACGTCTTTATTGTGGCGCGCGGTGTACATGGTGGAATTGAAAAAGCGGCTGAGATTCTCATGCCGCTCTTTTTTGTCATGCTGATTGGCATGGTGATTTTTGCAGTCATCACCGGTGACGCGGCCCGCACCGTCGAATTTCTCTTCACGCCGGACTTCTCAAAAATCACATTCGACACCTTTATGGCGGCGCTCGGTCAGGCCTTCTTCTCGCTGAGTGTTGGTAGCTGCGTGATGTTCACCTATGGCGCTTATCTGACGCGCGATACGAATATCCCGAAGAACGCTGGTCTGGTCGCTTCGGCCGATACGCTGGTTGCTCTGGTCGCGGGCTTCGCCATCTTCCCGATCGTCTTCAGCGCGGGGCTGAACCCTGAGCAGGGTCCGGGTCTTTTCTTCGTGACTATGCCCGTCGCGTTTGGCGGACTGCCAAGCTTTGTAGGCGGTATCTTCTTCACGTTGGCGCTGTTCGCAGCCTTCACCTCGTCCATTTCCCTTCTGGAAACAGGTGTCTCCTGGCTTGAAGATCAGAAGTCTATCGGCCGGGTAAAGGGCGCGATTGGTCTTGGTGTCATCATGTTCTTCATGGGCATTGGCTATATCTGGATGCCGGAGATGATTGACCATGCCAGCTTCCTGTCAGGCGATGTCATGCTGCCGCTGGGCGGCGTGCTGATCGGTATTTTTGCCGGTTGGGTCGTGCCGAAATCCATTCTTGAGAATGAGCTTGGCAAAGGTATTCACCTTGAGATCGCGCTTGTCCTGCTGCGCTTTGTTGTTCCGATCTTTATCTCGATCATTTTGATCCTTGGAATGATCGGCAAATTCTTTCCTGACGGCGGTTAAAGCCTATAAAAGAAAAGGGAGGCTCTGCGGCCTCCCTTTTTGTATCTGGTATCTGGTTTCGCGGACCTATCGAAGAATGTCCACGAACTCTTCCGTCGCATTGATCAGCGCATTTACAATGCCGGGCTCAAGGCTGGAATGGCCCGCATCCGGGATGATTTCCAGACGTGATTTCGGCCAGGCTTTATGCAATGCCCAGGCAGAAGACAGCGGCGTAACCACGTCATAGCGTCCATGGACGATAACGCCTGGTATATTTTTGAGCACGTGTGCCTGATCAAGCAGCCAGCCGTCTTTTTCGAAGAAGCCGCCATTGTAGAAATAATGGCACTCAATGCGTGCAAAAGCGTCGACAAACGCGCTGTCGTCGAAGCGCGGTGGGCGCACAGACGGGCCGCGAATAGAGAGGGTTTCACCCTCCCAGCATGCCCATGCCCGCGCTGCCTCAAGGCGTGCTTCAACATCGTCAGACATCAGACGCTTATGGAAAGCTTCGAGAAGATTGCCGCGTTCTTCTTCCGGAATTGGAGCGATATAGCGATCGTATGCATCCGGGAAGAGATTGCTCGCGCCTTCCTGATAGAACCAGCGCAGCTCGCGTTCCATGAGCAGGAAGATGCCGCGCAGGAGAAGGCCACTGGTGCGCTCTGGATGGGTGACGCCATAAGCCAGCGCCAGTGTGGACCCCCATGATCCCCCGAAAACAAGCCATTTTTCGATGTCGAGCGCTTCGCGAAGCTTCTCAATATCCGCGATCAGATCCCAGGTCGTATTCTCTTCCAAAGAAGAATAAGGCGTTGAACGACCACAGCCGCGCTGGTCAAAAAGGATGACGCGATAGACGCGCGGATCAAAGAACCGGCGCATCTCAGGGCTGGCACCGCCACCCGGTCCGCCATGCAGTCCGATGACAGGAATTCCGTCTATTGGGCCTGTATCTTCCCAATAAATTTCATGGAGGTCTGAAACCTTCAGACGGCCTACGCGTCTAGGTTCTGTGTGCGGAAATAGTTTTCGACGCGAAACGGGTTTAGTATTCATGCATGTTTCACCTATAGGAGGTCATAGTCGAGATAAAGACTGGACGTGCGTGAAAAATTCCAGTTTTGTATTTTGAGATAAAATATATTGAGAGTTTAGGGCGATATGGTTTTGCGAATAGTGAGCTTGGCAGCTCTCGCTGTTCTCTGTTCCGGGTGTGCGACAGTGTCCATGCAACCGGCGAGCACCACTGCATCAATTATCCGACCAAAATCAGATCTTCAGCGCATGGCTGAAGGCTATTCTGATCAGGCGCGCGAAGCAGGTTGGGTTGAGGGCAATGACCCTATGGCCTTTCTGACGCGCTCTCTCTTCCCGGATGCGCAATCCGGTATCGCATCACACGAATACCATGAGCGGATTGATGCTGACACGGCATCCATTCCTCAGGTTCAGCTTCAACTTCAAAACGATGTTTCCAGCGCGCTGACAGGCCTCACAGCGCTGAATGCGGCGGCGAGCGACTTCCTATCAGACGGATCTGAAATCGTTCGTTCAGATGTCGCAAGCTTCGAAGATGCTCTGATTACGGCCCGCAATGCGCGCCGGTCTTTCATCGAAGCGAGCGAAGTTCTGGCTGAGCGCGACGCAACCGTATCTGTTGAAACGGCAAACGATCTGGACAGCCTTGAAAGCGAAATCGAACATACACGTCAGCTGGCAGACCAGCTTGTGAATGCGTGGCGCGATGAAAGCGTTGCGACCTCTTAAGGTTCAACGCTCTCCCTTTAAAATTCCGAACGAAATCCCGCAAAGGCTAGCCATGCCCAGCCTACAAGAAGGCTGGTGCCGCCAATCGGCGTAATTGCGCCGAACCAGCGCGGCGCGCCGAGCGCCATGGCGTAAAGACTGCCCGCGAAGATCAACAGCCCGATAAAAATCGCAATAGTCGGCCCGAAAAGGTCTGCTGCGCGGGCTTTGTTGAGACCAATCGCCACCAGAACAATGGCATGGGCGAGGGCGTAAAGCGTTGCCGTTTCCCACCAGCCCATGCCTTCTTCGGTCAGGTGCCCTTTCAGGCCATGAGCGCCAAAAGCGCCGAGCGCGACGGTCAGAAAGCCGCAAATGGCTCCAAGTGTGAGTACAGGCATCTCGCGCTCCTTTTCAGTTCATCTGCTCGGTAGAGCATATGTGACAATGGCGTGGCTGGCGGGATGCGTCATATTGGCTTCGCGAATGTCGACTTCAGCCACTGCGAGGCGTTTGCCAATCTTCAGAATGTTTGCGGTGGCAATCACATCACCCGCAATACATGGGTTCAGAAAGTTCATGTTCAGATTAGACGTCACCGCGAATGGGGTGATGCCGATTTTGGTGAAAATGGCGATATAGGTGGCGCTGTCCGCAATCGACATTTGCGTCGGGCCGGAGATCACCCCGCCTGGCCGCAACTGTGCCGGATTATAGGCCAGTTTCATCTTCGCCGTGCCATCGGACACTTCGATAGCTTCCAGCGCGCCGCCATTGGCCTCAAAGGCTTCGCGCAAAAATGTGTTGATCTCTTCGACTGTCACCTGTGACGTCATCTGTTTCTCCTCCCATTGTATTTTTATGGGCCAACAATGTCAGTTCACGGGGCAGGGTCAATCGCAGGATTTGACATATTTACCACGAAAGTGAGCAGAAACTCACTTATCCAGAGTGAAACTCATTCACCCACTAGTGTGCAGTGTATGTTTCCGATACCGTCTGTTTCTGGAAACTCTTGCAGGTGTTCAGGATTTGAGTGCGTTTAGCCTTGAAAATAGAGACGGTGAAACCGTCCTGTGCATAGAAGGGGACTGGACTGTCGCAACGATTGCGCCGCTTGAGCGCGATCTATTACGGTCTGTCGCCAGACAATCTGCGAATTCCGTTGATGTCAGCGCATTGCAGGCATTTGACACTGCCGGTGCGCTGTTAGTCCATAAAGCCCTCACGACGACCTCAGAGACCGATGCAGCACCTTATGGCATTCAGGGTGAACATGCCGGTGCAGAGGCGCTGCTCGAGATTGTGGCGCGCCGAGAGTTGTCTCCAGAGACCCAGCCGCATCGCCCAAAGAATTTTATCGACGTACTTGCGCGGATTGGCGAAGGCGCGGTCGAATTTTGCAGTGAGACGATCGAAACGCTCAGCTTTATCGGTGAGGCGCTTCTCACAACGCTGAAACTGGTGGTGCAGCCCCATAAAATCCGCTGGACCAGCGTGGTCGCGATTATGGAGGAGGCGGGGCTGGAGGCGCTGCCTATCGTGTCTTTCCTGTCTTTTTTCGTGGGTATGGTGATCGCCTTTATTGGCGCGACCATGCTGCAGCAAACGCTCGGGGCAACGGTGTTCACTGTTGAGCTTGTCGGCTGGGCGATGATGCGTGAGTTCGGTGTGGTGCTGACCGGTATTCTGCTGGCAGGGCGCACCAATTCATCGTTTACAGCACAGATCGGCTCCATGAAAATGCGTCAGGAAGTCGATGCCATGCAGACGCTGGGGATTGACCCGATTGAGGCTCTGGTGACGCCGCGTATCCTTGCCATGATGGTGATGACGCCGCTTCTGACCTTTGCGGCGACGCTGTCCGGCATGCTGGGCGGACTGATGATCTCATGGGTCGCGCTCGATATTTCGCCCATTCTCTTCATTACCCGTATTCAGGACATTGTGGTGATCCAGAATTTCTGGGTCGGCCTCTCCAAAGCGCCAATCTTTGCGATGATTGTTGCCCTGATTGCCTGTCGTCAGGGGCTTCAGGTACGCGGCGATGTGCAATCGCTTGGCCGGGCGACAACGGCCTCTGTGGTCCATGCCATCTTCCTGATCATTGTCGCAGATGCGCTCTTCGCCATGATGTATATGGAGCTGGGCATATGAGCGAAACCATCGTTGAAGTGCGCGGGCTCAAAACCCAGTTCGGCAACCATGTGGTCCATGAGAACCTCGATTTCAACCTCATCAAAGGCGAAACGGTTGGGGTGATTGGTCCGTCGGGGTGCGGTAAATCCGTACTCCTGTCGGAGATTGTCGGTTTGCTCACGCCCGCCAAGGGCAAAATCAAAGTCTTCGGCGAGACCTTGTCTGAGCTGTCGTCTGGCGAACGTCAGGCGATTGAGCGGCGCTGGTCTGTCATGTTTCAGGATGGCGCGCTCTTCTCTAACCTCACGGTTCGGGAAAATGTGCTCGTGCCACTGAAAGAACACACGAATCTGTCAGCTGGGTTTATGCACGAACTGGCGGACCTGAAAATCAGTCTGGCGGGGCTTCCGCTGTCTGCAGCAGACAAGCGGCCATCGGAGCTATCGGGCGGTATGCGCAAGCGCGCGGCCATGGCGCGCTCTCTGGCGCTCGACCCGGAGCTGCTCTTTCTGGATGAGCCAACTGCAGGCCTGGACCCGATTACAGCAGGTCGGTTCGATGCGCTGGTGAGGGATCTTAGTCGCCTGCTTGGGCTGACCGTTTTTCTGGTGACTCACGACCTTGATACGCTCAAGGCGACATGTGACCGAATTGCAGTTTTGGGCGATAAACGCGTAAAGTATATCGGCCCGTTGGAAGAGATCGCGCGGATTGATGATCCGTGGATTGAGGAATATTTCGGAGGCCCGCGCGGCCGGTCAGTGGTGGATTAGAAGATGGAAACACGTGCCAGTTATGCCCTGATCGGAGCAGCAGTTCTTGCTGCGCTCGTTGCGCTGTTCGCCTTCGTCGTCTGGCTGGGCAAAGTCGAGTTCAACCGGGAATTCTCAGTCTATAACGTCGTGTTTGAGGGGGCTGTGAACGGCCTCTCAGAAGGCGGGCAGGTGCGCTATCTCGGCATCAGCGTCGGCGAAGTGACGGAGCTCACGCTGGATCCGGAAAGCAATGACAATGTCATCGCGCGCATTCGAATTGATGCGAACACCCCGGTGCGAACCGACTCCAAAGCCTATCTCGACTTTGCTGGCCTGACGGGCGTGACCTTTATTCAGATCCGTCCGGGCACGCCAACCGCGTCACTCATGCCGGGTAATGCATCCAATCCACCCGTATTAGAAACAGAGCAGACCCAGCTTCAGGAAATCTTTCAGGGCGGTCAGGACCTTCTGGCCAATGCACAGGTCACGCTGGCGCGCCTGAATGCGGTTCTGGACCCGGAAAATGTTCAAAGCTTCCGTCAGACCCTCAACAATGTGGAGCGTCTCACAGGTGCGCTCGCCGATGACGAACAATTACTGACGGATGTAAAAGGCGCGCTGGAATCACTGGCCGAAGCGGGTGTAGCTGTCGCCGAAGCGGCTGAGATTTTTGGTTCGCTCGGCGGAGATGTTCAGACTGCGATTTCAGACATCTCAACCGGCGCGAATGATCTGATCTCTGATGCCCGCCAATTGCTGGGAACGGCGGAAACGGCGGTCTCAGAGACGCAGGCGAGCCTCGACAGTACTCGTGTGGCGCTCGAAGAGCCAACCGCGCAGACCATTCTTGAAATCCAGCGCCTGACCACGGATCTGCGCGGCCTTGTACGCCGACTGGACCGCGTGGCGCGGGAAGTCGAACAAAACCCTCAGGCCTTTATTCAGGGCCAGCCTCGTCCATATCTGGAGGACTGATGATGAAACGCACTGCTGCCTTTTCGCTGCTGGCATTGTCTCTGGCCGGATGTGTGTCTGTCCTGCCTGAACCTGTTGTGCCGGATGCGCTCTATCGCTTTTCCAGCACGGCGCGGCCAGTGGAGGGCGCGCCTGTCTTGCTGACAGCGGATGTTGCTGTGTTCGAACCGGAAGGCTCTAACCTGCTTCTGGGGCGGGACATTGTCTTTGAGGGACCAGGCGGAGAGCTGAATGTGCTCGCCAGGTCTGAATGGAGCGAACCTGCGTCGCGTCTGCTTCAGGCTGCATTGCTGGACCGTTTATCTGTGCTGGATCCTGAGAGTACAGGCGTTGCCGTCGATGAGCGGTTTTCCGTTACTTCAGCCTATGAGCTGCGCTGGACGATCCGCGATCTGGTCATCGGCCCGGAGAGCGCTGTGATTACGGCTCGCGTGACTTTACTGGAAGGCAGCTCAGGCCATGTATCTGGCCAGACCTTGATTGTGATGCGTGAGCCTTACACCGGGCGCCCGGATGTAGAAGGCACTCAGGCACTGATCAGCGCTGCGCGCACTGCCGTTGATTCAATTGCGGTCCAGTTACCCGATCTGATGAACTGATCAGCCCACCCCGAAAGGCGCTTAGCGCTCGTGCAGGGCGGAGTACGCCGTATCAAGAAGCAGGAATGCAGCAAGCCTGGAGGAGGCTGCAGTGCGGCTACGATCGGCTTCAGTCAGAAGCCGTGTGGCATCGCTGGACTCATTGGTGAGAAAACGCTCAACAGAGCTATTGAACTGAGGCTCATCTTCCAGACGATACCGTAATCCCTGTACCGTGGAGCCTGCATATTCGCGTACGGCACGGCGGCGTTGGCGTTCGCCCTTGCGGGATGCCCCGGCAATTTTACGCGTTTCGCGCATAGAGAAGGCTTCATCCAGCTCAATATTGCCGGTTTCCTCGATCTCTTTGAGAATATTGCGCGCAGCCTGATCGCGCTCTGCGGGTTCCTCAGGGTTCAGACCGGCCAGAAGGTCTTTCCAGGAAATGCCCATTTCCTTTTGAGACGCATTGTCGAAGGCAATGTCGAACAGAGAGTTTTCGGCTGCATCCGGCGCTTCACGTTCCTGCACGTCTACGCTTGTTTCCGTCGCGGCCTCAGAGGCGGCGCCATTCAGATTATAGCGCTGGGCAGGCGGTTCGACGGGATCAAACAAGGGATCAACAACGTCATCAGCCTGAGGCGTTCGTGCGACAGGGCGTTGCGGTGCAGGTGCAGGAGGTGGGCTGAACGGTTCAGGAGCGGTTGGCGCAGCTGGTTGGTCCTGACGCGGACGCAGCTGAACACTCGGGGGTTCTGGTTGCGGAGCTGGTGCAGGGCGTGGAGTTGGTTGCGGGCGCGGTGGAGCGGAATAGTCCTCGTCGCCCCAGCCATTATTGAGAAGTGCAGAGGCGCGTTCAATACGCTGGCGTGCACGTTCAAGGCCGGCTTCGGCTGTTGAGGTCGCACGGGTCGCGGCTTCATAAAGAAGCTGGTTCAGTTCGGTGATGCGCTGCTCAGTCTCGTTCGCCTGTTCGCGGGCGGCCAGAGCGGCAGCACGTGTCGCGACTTCAGCCTGTTCGCCAGCGGCTTTAAGCTCGGCAATGGATTTCTGGGCCTCTTCAACCGCATCACGCGACTGACGGCGAATGAATTCTGACGCTTCTCGCGTGCCATCAAGCGCATTGGCGACGGCTGCGTTCAATGCATCGCCGGTTTCGGTCGCTGCTGTGGATGCAATCTCGCTGGCCTGAAGCGCAGAATGTACGGTCTGAGCTGACTGGCGCAGTTTCTGTTCCATATCCACAATGGACTGGGAGATACGTGCAGAGCGCGCTTCGGCCTCTTCAGACATATCGTTGAGCTTGGCGAGTTTCTCGCCGAGCTTGCGTCCTGATTCATCCAGAGAGATCAGGCGCTCATCGACCGCCATATCAGCTTTAGCGACTTCCTGTTGAGCAAGGCGCGCCGCCTCGGCCATGACGCGGGCCTGACGAGGGATCGCTTCTGAAATCGCCGCAGTCTGAGCTTCAACCGCGCTGGACAGTTCAGCAAGCGCCATGCGTTCTTCGGCCAGCTTTTTCATCATGTCTGAAATGCTGGTGGTGTTCTGATCGACAAACCTCGCAATCTGTTCGCGCTCGCTGCCAAGTGTCTCGCGCATAGTCGCAAGTGAGGCGTGCGCGGTCTCGATCAGCTCGTCTACTTTTCCGGTTTCGTCACGGACTTTGCCTGCAATCGTATCAATGCGCTGGCTTGCTGTGTCTGCCGGCATGAGCAGCATTTGTGAGGCCCGCAGGATGAGCATGTTCGCGCGCGCGGAGCGCATGGATTGTCGTCCAAGATAGCCCGCAAGAATGGCGGCCATGGCCGGACCAGACAGCACGAAAAACGCCGCTGCATACCAGGTCGGGTTCAGAGCCAGAACCTGATCAGCGCCGAGTGCCGCGATGGCGATAAGGGCAGCGCCGATAAAAATGAAAGCGGCTGCGCTGAAGCCAGCCGTAACAAGCCAATCCCCAGAAGTTTTAATCTGGGAGAGCTCTGACTGGGTTTCCTTCAGAGCAGTGAGATATGATTCATCGCGCAATTCAGACATGGGATGTCGATCATGCAACAATTCGTAGAATCATGCGACCCGCTGAAATCGTAAATTTACAGTTAAATGTGAAGAAGTTCCGCTTATCTTGCAAAAGCGGTCAAATACAGATCAGCCGAAGCGGTTTACGCTTCGGTGCCGATGAAGAAAATGTCGCCAGACTGACCAGAGAGCAGCACCGTTGCGGTCTGCTGTTCCTGATTGAATTTCATGGCGTGCTGATTTTCAGCTGGTTCCGTGCGTGGCGCTTCATAGTCCACACCGATCCAGCTCAGAACTGTGGCGAGAATAGCATCCCGCAGAATAACTAAGACTTCGACCATTACAGCCTCCGAACCCCTAAACACCGTAAGATTATCGCCGAAATTAACATGTACAACAAGATCGGCTCGCCCATTATTTAATGAAACCTCGTTAATGTCTTCCTGCTATTGGGGATAGTAAGACAAAAACAGGGGGCTTGCCGTGTCCGAAGAGATTAAGTGGATTGATCGCACACAGCTTTCAGCCAATACAGCCGGTGATGCTGAGCTTGCGCGCGAAGTGCTGGAAATCTTTAAAGGTCAGGTCGAAACCTGGGGGCAAATGCTCAATGCTGCTGATGATCCGGCGCGCTGGGCAGATGCGGCTCACACCATTAAGGGCGCGGCGCTCGGCATTGGGGCATTGCCTCTGGCTGATGTTTGCAAGGCAGCTGAAACTGTCGGACGGTCAGAAGACATTGTCACGCGCACGCAGGCCGCAGTTCTTCTGAACGATATTCGCGACGCATTGCTTCCGACGCTGGAAGCGGTCGCGAAAATTGATCACGAATTGCTGGTGTCAGGCTCTTTCCGCGCGTCATAGGACGCATATTCATACTCAATGCACTGGTCGATCAAAAGGCGCCAGACTGGCTCTGCGATTGAAGGCGAGAGGCCTTCTTTCTCGCACTCTGCGAGGACTTTCTCGACTACATCTTCAATACGGGCTTTGTCATAGACAGCTGCGCGCTCTGGCTTGATACGGGCAGCCGCATCCATGAAGGATACGCGTTCTGCCAGTATATGGACGAGTACGCGGTCGATCCGATCAATTTCATAGCGCACATCAGCCATGGTCTCCGCCGTTTCGGAAGTGTGCTTTCTCGGATCTGAGGCGTAGGACGTCATAAGATGCGGCTCCATCGGGAATTCTCTTGGTCTGGCGCTCATTTGGTATGTTTTGCTGGATGCGTCCAGCGTGCCAGAGAGAAATCTGCGTGAGGCGGGCTAATTTGCCTCACGCATTTCCTTTATGCCGCATCAGATGACGAGTTCTGGTCTTCCCCGTCTTTATGATCTTCTGGTTTGATGCTCTGAATGCGCAGGCTGCCAGCCCCGGCCTTTTCGAGAACATCTTTGAGTGTTTCCGGGCGTCCCAGATAGAAACCCTGAATTTCGTCACAGCCTTCGGCCTTCAGGATAGAAAGCTGATTTTCGTTTTCTACGCCTTCAGCAAGGATCGGAATCTGCAGGCTTTTACCCAGTGAGAGAACGGACCTGACAAGCGCTGTGGATTCTGCGCTGCTTTCAATTTCAGACATGAAGAAGCGGTCGAGCTTGATCTTATCGAATGGGAAAGAGCGCAGGATTTCCAGCGATGAATACCCTGTACCGAAGTCATCCAGCGCGACGCGGACGCCCAGCGCTTTGATCTGACGCAGCACGTGCAGTGAGCGGTCTCTGTCTTCAAGAATGGCGGTCTCTGTCAGCTCGACTTCGAGGCGCTTAGGTGGAAGCCCGGTTTCCAGAAGAATACGATGAATAATGGAAGGCAGCTCAACCTGTGTCAGCTGGAGCGCAGACATGTTGACGGCGATTTTATCGCCATTTTCCCAGGTGACAGCTTCTTCGCATGCGCGGCGCAACACCCATTCGCCAAGGCGGATAATCAGGCCGCTTTCTTCTGCGATTGGAATAAACACGCCCGGAGAAATCGGACCGAGTTTTGGATGGGTCCAGCGCAGTAGTGCTTCCATACCACTGATTTTGCCGGAGTCGACGGAGGCCTGGAGCTGGTAATGAAGCTCCAGTTCGTCATTGTCGAGCGCGCGTGCAAGCGCCGCTGCGAGTTCGCGCTTCTGACGGACTTCCTCATCCATGGATGCTTCATAGAAGCAGACCTTGCTCGCAGGATTGATCTTGGCGCGATACATGGCGAGGTCGGCATTATTGCGCAGCGTGTCGCTGTTTTCGCCGTCATCAGGATAGATCGCGACGCCAATACTGCCACCAAGTTTCAGGTTCGAGCCTTCATGTTCGACCGGTGTTTGAAGCGCCCATTCCAGCTTTTTCAGATAGGCATTCAGAACCGTGCGGGATTCGAAGACTTTTGTCGCCGCAAACTCATCGCCGCCGAGACGCGCAACGGTTTCTGTGACCTTCAGATTGCGCGACATGGCTTTCGCGATTGTGATGAGCGCCAGGTCGCCTGCGCGGTGGCCATAAGAGTCGTTAATGTCTTTGAAGCGGTCAAGGTCGACGCCAATCACTGCAAGCTGTTTGCCGCGAGCTTTCACCTCTTCAATACGTGCGTCCAGATCTTCCATATAGGCATTGCGGTTTGGCAGGCCGGTCAGCGTGTCCGTCATCGCCATTTTCAGGAGCTGGTTATAGCCTTCCTGACGCTGATCAGCATCGAGGAAGAAACAGATCGCACCGATCGCGATCACCAGAGCACCCGCCAGAGCTGTGGCGATGGAGAGGGCGGTGAAGGTCGCCGTATCCATAGGTGTGCTGGATAATGAAAGCGGCGTGATGACCATGGCTTCCATACCCGTGAAGTGCAGGCTGACAACGGCGAGGGCAAACAGGCCAACGGAATATACCGCATATTTGGTGTCGTAGAATTTCTTGTAGAACAGGCCCGATGCGACGCTGAGGCCGCAGGCCAGAACGATAGATGCAATGACGTATTCGCTTTTCCACTCAACAATCCCGTCTACGCGATAGGCCATCATTCCGAGATAGTGCAGGCCGGCAATACATCCGCCGATCAGCAAATTACCGAGAATATTGGACGCGATATTGCGGCCATAGATCACTGCTGCGATGCCAAAGAAGAAACCTGCAACCGGCAGAACCAGAGAAAGCAGGGTCAGAACTGGGTCCAGAACGACCGGTACCTGCGCATGGAAAGCCAGCATTGCGATGAAGTGTGTGCACCAGACCGTTGTGCAAAGTGCGACGGACCCGATGCCCAGCCACCCAATCCGCGCTTTGCCCTCGGCGTGAATGGCGCGCTTGAGAAGTTGCTCGAACGTCGCGGCGCCTGCGATACATATGAACGCGGCGAGCAGAACCAGCCGCAAATCGTGTTCAAGAGTGATGCAGGAAAGAACGTTAATCATAGTGTCAGTACTCAGTTGCCTGAATATCTGACTAAATTAATCAGATTAAAGCTGGGTGTCCTTTAACCGATAATCTGACGTTTCAAGTCTAGAATGTATTATGAAATAAAAAGGCCTCCGATTACTGTAACCAGAGGCCTGAAAAATAAGGTATTTATAGTTGCAGGATCAGCCTGCGAAGGCCTTCTCGATGACGAAGTCTGCAGGCGTTGCATTTGAGCCTTCAACGAGGCCAGCAGCTTCACAAAGGTCTTTTGTGTCCTGAATCATCTGCATGGACCCGCAAATCATAACGCGATCTGTTTCCGGGTTCAGAGGCGGGACGCCCAGATCCTCAAACAGTTTACCGCTTTTGATCAGGTCCGTGATGCGGCCCATGCGCGGGAAGTCTTCGCGCGTGACTGAGTTATACAGCCGGAATTTATGCGCGTGCTCATCACAAAGCGGGTCTTCTGACAGACCAGCGGCCAGTTCTTCGCCATAAGCGAGCTCTGAAATTTCGCGGCAGGTATGAGTCAGAATGACATCGTCAAACTTTTGATAGGTTTCTGGGTCTCGCATCAGGCTTGCGAATGGTGCAATGCCTGTGCCCGTGGAGAACATGTAAAGACGTTTGGCCGGAGTGAGCGCGTCATGCACCAGCGTGCCGGTCGGCTTTTTGCCCAGAAGGACTTTGTCACCCGGTTTGATCTGCTGAAGGCGCGAGGTCAGAGGGCCGTCCTGTACCTTGATTGAGAAAAACTCAAGTTCCTCATCCCAGGCCGGGCTCGCAATGGAGTAGGCGCGCAGGAGCGGCTTGCCGTCTTCTTTCGGGAGGCCGATCATCACGAACTCACCGGAACGGAAGCGGAAGCTAGGTGGGCGGGCCAGTCTGAATTTGAACAGACGGTCCGTATAATGATGTACGGAAAGCACCGTTTCTTCGGTAGGTGCGTTCGGATTGACCTTTTTAACCGGGCTGGCTGCTTGCGTCTCGCTCAACGGCCTGTCCTCTTTCTAGTGTTACGAAGTTCTGTGTGTGTCTTAGTCAGCTTTAGGAGTGGATTTACACAGGCTCAATCAGGCAACAAGTCGCGCCCGTCTAACAGAGGCGTGAGAATCTCTAAACTCCCACGATTTCATCCCTCAATGCCTCAGCTTTGAGCCATTTTATAAAGGTCCGGGACTCGATCGACTGAGTTCGCCCCTTTGGCCAGACGATGAAATACGCAAAATCGATCAGTGTGGACCCATCGGGGAAGGGCGCAACGAGACGGCCACTTGCAAGATCAGCCGCTGCGATCGCCTTTTTAGCCAATGCAATGCCACGACCGGATGCCGCTGCTTCAATTACCAGCATGGACTGGTTGAAACGTGGACCGCGTTTGCCATCCACATTGTCTGCATTGCGCGCGGTCAGCCAGCTGGACCAGTCCGGACAGGATGGGTCGCGTTCACTGCTTTCATCATGAAGTAGTGTGTGGCGTGCCAGATCTTCCGGACGCTGAATAGCGTCCGGGCCTTCCATGAGGCGCGGGGAGCAAACCGGCAAAACCGTCTCTTCCATCAGTTTTTCTGATTTCAGGCCCTCATACACGCCCCGGCCATAGCGAATGGCGAGGTCGGTATCTGCTGTCGTGAAGTCGGTGAGCCCCATATCGGCAGAGACCCAGGCTTCGATTTCCGGATGCTCGGAATGGAAACGGTCGAGCTTGGGCGCAAGCCATTTCGCTGCAAAGCTCGGCGCGCAGGAAATCATGACTTTGCCCTTACGCGCAGGCGCACGCATGATGCGGCCAGCCTCGGTAAGTTTGTCAAAGGCATCCCGTACCAATGGAAGGGCGGCCTGTGCTGAATCTGTCAGTAAAACCTGCCGTCCCGTACGACGAAATAGCGGGACATTGGTATATTCTTCCATCAGGCGGATCTGCTGGCTGATCGCGCCAGGCGTCACATCCAGCTCATCTGCAGCCTTGGTGAAGGACAGATGTCGTGCGGCGGCCTCAAACGCTTTCAGTGCATTCAACGGCGGTAAACGGTCTTTGTTTTCAGGCATGGTATTTCATGCTCCCCCTGCGCAGTTGAAGAAGAAAGATTTTCCGTCTTCGATGGACATACATAAAACTGTATACACAAAATGTAAGATAAGAATATCTAAAGGGTCGGCTTAGGGTGTCCGCCTTGTTGCAATTGTGCGAAACGTCATTTTGCAAGCAGATGTGATATAACTCTCCTGCAGGGGTTTAATTTGGAACTTTTCCCGGTCTTCTTCGGCTCACGAAAGCTGAACGTTGCTGTCTTTGGCGGCGGCGAGACTGCGCGTCGAAAAGTTCGTTTGCTGGCGAAGACCCACGCGCGGATTTTCGTGATTTCTGACGCGTTTGATCCTGCGCTGGAAGATGAGTTTTCCGGACGTGTTGAGTTTACCGCTTCTGATCAGTCGTCTGTTGCGCTGGACGTTTCCAAATTCGCGATCATTGCCGAAGATGACAAGGCAAAGCTTCAGGCTTATCTGGCCGAGGTGCGGGCGGCTCGTCTGCCTGTAAATGTCGTCGACCGGCCAGACCTTTGTGATTTCACCGTGCCGAGCATTCTGGACCGTGGCAGCGTGGTTGCGGGCATTGCGACGGGCGGCGCGGCTCCTGTGCTTGCCCGAAACATTCGTGCGCGTCTGGAAGCCTTAATGCCGGAGCGTATGGGTGAGCTTGCAGATTTCGCCCGGTCATTCCGCGGCGCTGTGAAAGCGAAGTTTTCCGAAGAGAAAGACCGCAAAGCCTTTTGGGAAAAAATGCTGAGCGGCCCGGTCGCAGAAAAAGTCCTGAACGGACACGCAGATGAAGCGCGTGCTGATTTCGAAACCGCGCTGAATACTAGCGACACAGGCAAGACCGGCGTTGTGCACATTGTCGGCGCCGGCCCAGGCGACCCGGAACTTCTGACACTGAAGGCGCTACGTCTTTTGCAGGAAGCCGACATCGTTTTTTACGACAATCTGGTGGGCGCGGGCGTTCTGGACCTGATCCGCCGCGATGCGGACCGTGTGTCCGTCGGAAAGTCCAAAGGCTATCATTCTGTACCTCAGGAAGACATTCACGAGCTTCTGATCACCGCAGCGAAGGCTGGCCGCCGTGTTGTGCGCCTGAAGGGCGGTGACCCGTTCATCTTCGGACGCGGTGGTGAAGAGCTTCAGGCGCTGCAAGCTGAAGGTATTGAGGCGCATGTTGTGCCCGGCATTTCTTCTGCTCTCGGCTGTGCGGCGAGCGCGGGTCTGCCGCTGACCCATCGTGATCATGCACAGTCTGTGACTTTCGTGACCGGCCATGCCCGAAAGGGTGGTGTGCCGGACCTTGACTGGGCCTCTCTGGCCAGTGCCACCCAGACCGTGGTTGTCTATATGGGCGTCGGTACATCTGAACAGATTTCAGATCATCTGATCACAGCAGGTCGTGCAGGTGACACACCCGTCGCCGTGATCGAAAATGGTACCCGTGAGAACGAAATTCGCGCCTATGGCCGGCTTCGTGATCTCGGACAAATTATTCAAGACAAAGGCATTAAAGGCCCGGCATTGCTGATCATTGGCGATGTGGCAGCCTTGCCTGAAGACGCAAAGCTTCAACTTCAAGCTCAGCTGGAGATGCTATCATGAGTTCAGTTCGTCCTAAGCTTGGCCCAGACGTGCCAAAAGTCATTACTGCCTGGGACGTTGCGACGGGCGCTACCGTCTATCGCACTCAGTCTGGCGACTGGTCTCAGGACCTTTCAGACGCTGAAACCGTAACGGGTGAGGCCGCTGATAAGGCGTTGAGCGCGGCCGTGACTGATGAGACCCGCATTCTGGATCCATATGTGATGGAAGTCAGCGATGAGGGCGGCGTTGCTGGTCGCGAAACACTGCGCGAGACAATCCGCGCAACTGGTCCGACAACGCATCCTGATTTTCACAAGGCCGAACGGGGCGTGATCAATGCCTAACCGCGAAATCACACGCCTGACCCTGTACGGCGACTCCATTTCCGGCAATTGCATGAAGCCGAAATGGACCGCAGACCGCCTCGGCATTGCGTATGATTGGGTGGAAGTCGATATTCTCGCGGGCGGAACGCAGTCCGGCGAGTTTCTGTCGCTAAACCCTGTTGGTCAGGTGCCGCTGGCACGCTGGCCGGATGGCCGCGTTCTGCCGCAATCGAACGCGATTATGCTGTATCTCGCGGAAAGCGAAAATAGCGACCTCATCCCTGGGGATGCTTTCCAGAAGGCGCAAATGATGAGCTGGTTGTTCTGGGAACAATACAGCCATGAAACAGCGATCGCTGTGCGCCGCTTCCAGAAGCATTATCTCAAAAAGTCAGACGATGAGATTGATCCGGCGCTCATGGCGAAAGGTCGCCGTGCCCTCGGCGTGATGGAACTTCAGCTCACATATACCGACTGGATGGTTGGAAATGACATGACGCTCGCAGACATTGCGCTGCTGGCCTATACCCGCCTTGCCCATGAAGGTGGGTTTGATCTCAGCGAATTCCCGGCGGTTGAACGTTGGGTGAGTCGAGCTGAAGCAGAACTCGGCATTCCGCATGCCATGCCGAAAGAAGGGGCTGCGCTATGAGCAATGTCGAGAACTCCATCAATTACATCGAATTTCCGATGACCGACCCAGAGCCGATTATCGTGTTCTATGAAACGGTCTTCGGATGGGAGTTTCAGCGCTGGGGTGAGGATTATCTCAGCTTTAGCGGCGCGGAAGTCGAAGGCGGATTTAACCGCCAGACTGAGGTGAATGAGGGTCGGAATGGCGTTCTGGTCATTCTCTATGCCAATGACCTCGAAAAGAAACTTGAACAGATCAAAGCCGCAGGCGGCAAAATCGTGGAAGACATTTATGCCTTCCCGGGCGGCCGACGGTTTCACTTCGCAGATCCATCAGGCAACGAACTCGCTGTCTGGTCGGAAAAAGGATAATCCATGTATCGCTATGACGAATTCGACGCCGCGATCGTAAAGGAACGCGCAGAGCAGTTCCGCGGTCAGGTCGAACGACGCCTGAAGGGCGAAATTACTGAAGACCAGTTTAAGCCGCTGCGCCTGATGAATGGCGTTTATCTGCAGCTGCACGCTTACATGCTGCGGATTGCCATTCCTTACGGCACACTGCGCGCGGATCAGATGCGCACTTTTGCGCACATCGCCCGCAAGTATGACAAAGGCTATGGCCACTGGACGACACGTCAGAACATTCAGTTCAACTGGGTGGCGCTGAAAGACATTCCGGACGTTCTGGACGAGCTGGCTGGCGTGGAAATGCATGCGATCCAGACCTCAGGTAACTGTATTCGGAATACGACGTCCGACCAGTTCGCTGGTGCGACGGCTGAAGAGATTGCCGACCCGCGTCCATGGTGTGAGATCATCCGTCAATGGTCGACCTTCCACCCGGAATTCTCTTTCCTGCCGCGTAAGTTCAAGATCGCTGTAACAGCGGCGGAGCATGACCGCGCTGCGATCCGTGTGCATGACATCGGCCTGCACATGCGTAAGAACGCTGAAGGTGAGACCGGCTTTGAAGTGATTGTTGGTGGTGGCCAGGGCCGCACGCCGCATGTTGGCGTCACCATTCGTGACTTTGTCGGCGAAGATCAGCTGCTCGATTATCTGGAAGCGGTGATGCGGGTTTATAACCGCTTTGGTCGCCGCGATAACAAGTATAAGGCGCGCATCAAAATCCTGGTCAATGAGACCGGTGCGGACGAATTTGCAAAGCTCGTCGAAGCTGAGTTTGAAGCTCAGAAAGATGCTGAGAAGATTGTTCTGCCGCAGGCAGAGATCGACCGGATCAGCGCTTACTTCGCTGCACCAGACTTTGAAACCCTGCCTGAGGCATCTTCTGCTTTTGAAGAGGCCAAAGCCAAGGATGCTGCATTTGCGCGTTGGGCGCGTGTGAACACACGGGCGCACAAACAGGCCGGATACAGCATTGTCACTATTAGCTGTAAGCCAATCGGAGCGCCTCCGGGCGATGTGTCCCACAAGCAGATGGAAGTGACAGCCGACCTCGCTGAAAAGTTCAGCTTTGAGGAAATCCGCATCACGCATGAGCAGAATATGGTTCTGCCACATGTGAAGCTGGATGACCTGTATGAGGTGTATCAGACGCTTGAGGCTGCAGGTCTGGCGACGGCGAACTATGAGCTGATTTCAGACATTATCTGCTGTCCGGGCCTCGACTATTGTAACCTCGCAAATGCGCGCTCTATCCCTGTTGCTCAGGAGCTGCAGAACACATTCGCAGACATTGAGCGCCAGGATGATATTGGTGAGCTGAAGATCAAAATCTCTGGCTGTATCAATGCGTGTGGTCACCACCATGTCGGCCATATCGGCATTCTGGGCGTCGACCGTAAAGGCGAGGAATTCTACCAGATCACATTTGGTGGCCGGTCTGATGAGAAAGCTGCGATTGGCCAGATTGCTGGTCCGGGGCTTCGCGCGGAAGACGTACCGCCAGCGCTGGAACGCGTAATCGAAAAATACCGGGAAGTCCGGTCTGAACCGTCCGAACGCTTTATCGATGCGCTCGAACGTCTGGGACATGACCCGTTCAAGGAGGCTCTCTATGCCGCTGATTAAGAAGGGCGAAATCGTCGCCGCGCCGCAGGGCGAAGTGAATACGCTCGACTCCTTTCTGGAGATCGCAGCGGCGGATCCGAAAGATGCCATCATGGTGCGTCTGATGCCGGATGATGATCCGCTGAAGCTGGAGCCTTATCTGGATCAGCTGGAAGTGGTTGAAATCAGCTTCCCGCGCTATGCAGATGGCCGTGGTTATAGTCAGGCACAGCTTCTGCGTCGTCGTCTGGGCTTTAAGGGCGAAATTCGTGCGGTTGGCGATGTGTTGCGCGACCAGCTTCTTTTCATGCTTCGCTCTGGTTTTGACGCGTTTGAAATTGAGAAGTCCGATGCGGCAGAAGCGTTTGCTGCGGCAAGTCAGGAATACTCACAGTTCTATCAGCCTGCGGCTGATGGTGAGGTTGGCGTATTTGCGCGTCGCCATAGCTGATCATTGAAACCATTCTGTTTTTCAAAAGGGCGCTCCGGTCACGGAAGCGCCCTTTTTTGTGATGTAAAGTCAGGTCTCAATTGCGTGAGTGAAGCTCACGAAATGCTCAAAAATAACAAGTAAAAACAGACAGATACGTGTTTTGTAAGTGATTGTTTTTTCTGTCTTTCTGGTTTTGCGCCGAGGCGCTGAAACTAAGGGAAAGACAGATGAGACAGACATATATCAAAACCATCTTGCTTGGGGCTTCCGTTCTGGCAATCGCGGGTACGGCGCAGGCAGATACAGGTTTTTTCGTAAGCGGTGGTCTGAATTCCACCACGCTTGAACAATCCACTAGCCGCAATACAGGAACCAATGAACCGAATACTGGTCCTGCGGGCGGTGCGAGCGCAACAGTGACGGATCAGGACACTGGCGTCAGCGTGTTCGTATCCGGCGGATATGAATATGATCTCGGCAATAATTTCTATGTGTCGGGTGAGCTGTTTTATGCAGATGAAGCCGCTGAAACCCAGACCCTCAACAATGTGAAGGTCACGGATATTGAACTCACTTCATCTTATGGTCTGGATGTGAAGTTCGGCCATCAGGTGACAGACCAGTTCGCCGTTTACGGCCTTATCGGTGTGTCTCAATTCGAGTTTGATGGTCTTGCATCCTACACATTCGCAGATCCGACAGATGACCTCTCCGATGAGGAGGCAGCATTTGTCTATGGCGGAGGTGTGGAAATTGATTTCGATGATCGCTGGTCCACATTCGCGGAAGTGCGCCTTGTAAATGATCTGGAATTCGACACGCCAGTCGATCGCGGCGGCATTCAGGCTCAGGATGAGCTGGAGCTCACCATTATTCGTACGGGTCTGAAATATCGTTTCTGATCAAGGGATCAGTCTGCAGCTTGCCTCTGTCTTCTCTGCCATGAGCTGATATACTCAGCTTAAGAGGTAGTGACGACAGGGGTATGCGGCATGATCTGGTGGATTGTACCAGTTGCTGTTGGATTTTTTGGTCTCGTTGTGACGTTGACCGGGCTTTCCCGCATTGGCAAACGCAAAATGAGTTCCGGAACGGCTCGCGTGCTGGGTGGGGGCATTGTGCTTTCAGCCGCGGGACTTCTGGCGATGATGGGGATGAATCTTCAGACCTATTCGCGCCTGACACTGGAGCGAACGGTCGCCATTGTTGATCTGCAGCGGATTGAGCCGCAGCATTTTTCCGCTCAGGTTAAACTCGCGCAAGACGATATGCCGGTGACTTATGATGTGCGCGGCGATGAAATTTCACTCCAGGCCCGCGTCATCAAATGGTCCTCCTGGCGCAATGTCATCGGGTATGACTCGATCTACCGACTCGACCGTTTGTCCGGCCAGTACGCTTCGGTGGAGGAAGAGCTGGAAGCGCCCCGTACCGTCTATTCCATGCATTCAGACCCGGGCGTGGACGTGTTCGACATGATCCGTAGGCGCGGTGGCTGGCTGAATGCTGTTGATGCGTATTACGGCTCTGGCACCTATGTCCCCATGGTGGATGGTGCGAGCTATGAGATCATCATGACCCAGAATGGCCTGATCACGCGTGCGCTGAATGAACCGGCAAGCCGCGGACTTCGCGACTGGGCAAGGCCGGAAGGTCAGTCCTTATAAGGCGTCGAATATGGGCTTTTACAGTCGTTACATCCTGCCTCCGCTTATTCAGTGCGCCTGTTCCTCCCGACCAATCATGAAACAGAGGGAGAAGATCGTTCCTCTGGCTGAAGGACGCGTGTTGGAAGTCGGCTGTGGGGCAGGAGCGAATTTTCGTCTCTATGATACCTCGCGCGTGTCACAGGTGTTTGCGCTTGAACCTGACAGCGCGATGATTTCCCGAGCGCGCAAAGCCTCAGACGCCACAGACGGCTTGAATGTCGAGTTTCTGGAAGCGGGCGGCGAAGCCGTGCCGCTGGAGGATAACTCCGTCGATACGGTCGTTTTCACCTTCACTCTTTGTACGATCCCACCATGGGAAGCCGCGCTGAGCGAAGCGCGCCGTGTGCTGAAGCCGGGCGGAAAGCTAATCTATTCTGAACATGGTGGCTCACCTGACCCGAACGTCGCGAAGTGGCAGCGCAGGCTGGAGCCTGTTCAGCAGGCGCTGGGCGGGGGATGTCATCTGACCCGTATTCCGACCCAAATGCTGGCAGAGACCGGTTTCTCCGTCACAGATGGTCAGACCATGTATCTGCCAAAGACGCCGAAAATTCTGGGCTATGCGTATTGGGGGCAGGCGCAGGTCCGGTGATGCGCAAACCGCCTTATCTGCCGTTTCTCGACGGGCCCGCGCGAATGGCGCCGCAGCTCAAACCCATTTTTGAAACGGGATGGTTGAGCCCGGACACCGAAGCAGATGTCTGGCTGGAGGAAAAACGCGCGCTGATGCGAGAAAAGCGCGATCAGGTCTATGCCGAGACTGACGGGAGTCATCTCGCGGTTGAAGAGGCCGCCAGTTTGATCCGTGCAAACCTCGGGTTTGAAACCCCTTCGACCGGGACGTATCACACAGCGCTGGAGAGGGCTGCGGCTTTGGTCAGCGATGATGTGTGTGTCATGGTCGAACGCGATGGTGCATATTGTCTGGGGGCTGCCAGCCTGTGCGCGCCGACCTTCTGGTCGCTTCAGGTGAATATCGGGAAGCCTTTGGGAGGCCTGCACCATGCTTTGCCTGGTGAGGGAGTTGACCTTTCTAGCCGAATAAACCGTATTTTTTCAGGGCTTCAGCCGGATATTATTCTGGAACGGTTCAATTGGACAGTTCAGTATGGAGCGGAGCGGTTTACGCCGTCATCAGCCTCGATGAAGGCTAGGCTCGCCTCGCTTACAGCCTCAGAGGCCGCCAATCAGCTTCATTTGAGGGTGGAGCGCCAGACGGTCAGAAAGCTACCTGAAACGGGCGCGGTCCTTTTCACCATACGTATCTGTGTTGACCCATTGCCTGCGATTTTGGCGAATGCCACCCACAAAACCGCATTTGCAGAAAGCTGGCGCGAGACAGCGTCTGATGTCGCCGGGTATAAAGGCTGGCCGCATTATCAACCGGCTATTGATTGGCTGCTCAGCCAGGCATAGTTTTTCTCCAGTATAGGAGAATGAGATGGCCTATTGGCTTTTCAAATCTGAACCCGATGCCTGGAGCTGGGACCAGCAGGTCGCAAAGGGTGATGAAGGCGAAGAATGGGGCGGCGTTCGCAATTATCAGGCGCGCAATAATATGCGGCTGATGAAACTGGGCGATCAGGGCTTTTTCTACCATTCACGGCAAGGGCTGGAGATTGTCGGCATTGTTGAAGTTTGCGCAGAAGCGCACTCTGACTCGACCACTGACGATGAGCGTTGGGAGTGCGTAGACATCAAAGCCGTTAAATCCGTGCCTAATCCGGTGTCGATGAAAGCGATTAAGGCTAATCCCGAACTGGAAGAGATGGTGCTGGTGAAGAATTCCAGGTTATCAGTTCAGCCGGTGACTGAGGCAGAGTGGAAAGAAATCTGCAGAATGGGTGGACTGTAAATATCGCTTTTGAAGCCTGGGAGGACAGAATGTCTGAAGGTAAGAAGGTTTACACTGCGCAGCAGGCCGCTGCGCTGGTTCTGGTTATCGTAGCCATTTTTAACATGATCTATGGTGCCTATCTGGGGGGCGGACCAGTCGCGATTACGCTGGCTTTTATGGGCTTTGGCATGGCGATTATTGTCTGGAAGGTGAAGCCAAAGCGTAAGGCTGACGAGATCGCCGATGAAGATTAACGTGAGCCTTCATTGAAGCTTGCCAGGGCCCATTCGGCGAACTTGTGAACATTTCCACCTTTGAACAGGAAGCCGCCGACACCGGCGGCATGGGCTGCATCGAGGTCTGTCTGTTTGTCGCCGATCAGAAAGCTCATCTCACGGTTTACGGGGAAGTCCCCCATGGCAGAGAGTAACATGCCGGGTTTTGGCTTTCGGTCGAAACTGTCTTTGCGATAGCGCTCAATTTCGCCGTCTTCATGGAAGGGGCTGAAATAGAAATGGTCGATTTTCGCGCCTACCGCCGCCAGCTCTTCTGCCATATGAGCGTGAAGGGTTTGCATGTCGTCTTCGGTGTAATAGCCGCGCGCAATGCCGGACTGGTTCGTTACGACGAACACCCACCAGCCACGATCATTGAAGGCCTTCACGCAGTCTTTTGCACCGTCTACCCATTCAAATTCTTCAACGCGGCTGACATAGCCCTTGTCCAGATTAAGGACGCCATCGCGGTCTAGAAACAGAGCAGGGCGGGGTGAAGTCATAACGCCGTGTATCTCGATTTGCGGCAGGCGAACAGGTGTCTGATCAAGTGCGCGCGTCCTGCGAAACCTCTTCTGTGGTCTCGCCTTCGGTTTCATCAGAGTGGACGGCTTCTTCATCAATATGGGCAACGGTTTCGCGGTTGGCGCGAACGCCTAGCATGAAAGGCACCATGGCGATGAGCGCCAGCGTTCCGGCAAGGAAGAAGTTTGCGCCTTTGAAGTGGATGACCGCATCTGGCTGAGCGAAATAGCTCAGCACCTGCGTCATGAGGAAGGGGCCTATAATGAGGCCAGCAATGGAGTTTACGCTGGCCAGCGCGCCCTGAAGCTCGCCCTGTGCATTGCGCGGTGTAACGCCCGTCATAAGCGATTGCATGGCCGGTTGCGCCACGCCGCCAAAGGACGAGAAGACGATCACACAGTAGGCCATCCATCCATAGACAGAGGCTGAGAATAAGAACATGGCCGCCGTGCTGATGGAGAGGCCGATAAGCGCTGTCTTGCTGGGGCCGAGCGCTTTGGTCATCCGACCGGAAAGTCCCGCCTGAACCACAGCCGCGCCAATGCCTACCAAGGCAAGCGCCAGCGCAATTTCAGCTTCGCCCCAATTATAGCGGATCGCGCCGTAATAGTTGAACGAGCCCGGGAATACGGCATGTGCGAGGGCGAAAATGCCCATGCTGACAATGAACCATGAGACCTTCGGCAGATGCGCGAAATGCTTGAACGCACCGAATGGGTTGGCGCGCCTCAGTTCAAATGGGCGACGATCTTCCTTGGCGAGAGATTCTGGCAAAACGAACACGCCATAGAGGAAGTTACAGGCCGCAATGCCCGCCGAGACGAAAAAGGGTAGGCGGATATGAATTTCGCCGAGGAAGCCGCCAATGACAGGCCCCAGAATAAAACCAATGCCGAAAGCAGCGCCGATCATGCCAAAGGCGCGTCCGCGTTCTTCAGGCTCTGTCACGTCGGCAATGTAGGAATTGGCCGTGGAATAGGTCGCGCTGGTTAAGCCCGCCAGCGCCCGGCCGATAAATAGCATGAACAGTGAGTTGGCGAACGCCATGATCAGAAAGTCGATGCACAGCCCGGCGACCGACACCAGCAGAACCGGGCGTCTGCCAAACCTGTCGGACAGATTGCCAATGGTCGGCATTGTGATGAAATTCACCAGACCAAAGGTCACCATCAGAAAGCCGGCAATCCGCACCGCGTCTTCTGCGCCAAGGTGCGTCAGCTCTTCCATATAAGCGGGCATGACCGGGATGAAGATGCCGAATGCCAGCATGTCGAGCGCAACCGTCACGATGACGAACGCGAATGCATTTTTGCCGTGTGGTCTGGTCACCCGAATTCCCCGTTCAGTCAGTCCGTCATCACACCTATTGGGTTTTATCCGGGGTGTCTATCAACTTGGCATTCAGTTGGTACGGCGCATGCATCAACGCCAATTAAACAGTGTGACGGAACGATTTTGGGGCAGTGGATGTTTCCTTTGCATCGTTTCGGACGGCATACCTTCACGGGCGCCGGAGACAGAAAGCGAGGATCACGTGTCAGGTGGTTTACAGCAGGACATTCAGCGCGCACTCGCATTCGCGGCAGACCAGCGTTTTCACGAAGCTTTTGGAGCGCTGACGGACATCGATGCGAGTTATATGAAAAGCTGGGAGACGGAGCTTTGCCGCGCTCGCGTCTTTAAAGCGTTTTCTCAATTCTGTCTTGAAAGTGCTGTGAACAACGGTGCGCCATTGCCAGAGATTTATGATGAAATACTGGCTCAGAATGTCGACCTGCTGGATGAGTTTCAGGATGGCGGAGCTAAGCGGCGGGAACGTGCCTATGGGCAAGAGGACGTTCAGTTTCAGTTTGCGCTTTCATCCTGGAAGGCCGGATTTACCGGCAATGCGCTGACGGCACTGAAACGAGCCATCTCGCTGTTGGCATCCACGGAGAAAGCCAATGGCCGTCTGAGCAAATATCTCGATCTTCCGCTTCCCATGGTCCGGGCGTGGAGTAAATCTTCTGAAGGCGATGAATTGCGGCATCCGTTGCAGCAAGAACTTTGCTTCGGGTTCAATCTTCTTCTGGGGCGCTATGCCGATGCCGTGCAGGCTTTTATAAACTCGAAAGCCGAAGATGCTGAGCGCAGTTTTCCTGTCCGCTTCAAGCAATCCATTGAAGAGCTGGAACTCGATTGGATTGGCATTCTGGCGGAAGCGGAAAAAGCGATTGAAGCCAAAGGCGCCGTTCACGAGCTGGCCTGGTGGATGATGCAGGTGCTCTCTAAATCCGGCGAAGCTGACATTGTGAAGTCTTTCTTCGAGAAGCACCGCGACTTTCTGATGGCGAATAAAATGCCGGATTTTATCGGTGAACGCCTTCTCGCAGATGTAGGGCTGACGGAATTGATAAGCTCCGCCAGCAAAAGGCTCGATAGTCAACTGAGCGACGCTTTACGCGCGCAAGACTGGGATACCGTCGTTGAACTCTTCGATGCGCCGGAGCGTCGGCATTTTGCGCAGCAGGCAGCGGCCATAGCCTCAGAGCTAAGCGTGCCCACCTATGTGCCGACGTCCGAAAGAAATACGGTGGCCATTGTGGGCCGTGATCGACCGCATGGCACGGTTGTTGTGTTCGCAGGGCTCGCCGATGGTGGCGAGTTCCGCTTCAGTCTTCTGGATGCATTTTTTGCAAAGCTCGGCCTGACAGCAATCTATCTCTATGACGCAAAGCGCGCGGTTTATTGCCTTGGCATTGATGAACTGGGCAATGGTCTTGAGGAGACGCTAAAGGGCCTGAGGAAGATCATTGATGAGATCCACCCGGACAAGCCGGTCTATACGTTTGGGAACTCAGCCGGTGGCTTTGCTGCGGTGCTGTATGCGCATGGCCTCAAAGCCGATGCGACGATCTCATTCTCGCCGCCGGTCACGCTGAACCCTGAGGAAGGCGAAGAGCGATTTGGAGACCGCCGAGCTCGGCTCACGGCGCGCCGTCTTGCGCGCAATGTCGATTTCTCACGGTTTGATCTGAAAACGCTTATGCCGCAGATGAAGGATACTTATCAGCTGGTTGTATACGGGCCGGGCGATGACTGCATGGACCATCTCCATTCTGCAGACTACCAACCCTTTGAGAATGCAGACGTGCGCTGGGTGGATGGCGTAAGCACGCACAACACGCTTGGCGCACTGGCTATGCGCGAAAGTCTGATTGATGTGTTTGGAGCGGTCTTTAAACCGCCTCTGGCTGACGAAGAGGCGCTGGTGGCCCATCGGGCGTAAGCTCATGTTCGAACATCATCAGCTTGCCCCATGTCTCGCAGTATTCGATCCAGTCTATGAAGGCCTGCTCTGATTGAACGGCTTCTTCGACGCGGAACATCAGCGTGGCGATACCTGGCGCCCATAATCGACATGTGCTGCAATCCACATTCGGGGTGCAGCACTTGTTACGGTTCGGTGAGCCATCCGTCGCATAGAGTTGGTAATAGGGGTTCGCATTCGATCCGGCGCAATTGGTGGCTATCCCATTTCCATCAAGTTGATATATCAGCTCTGAGCCAAGAGCGCGCTTGTTGTAGGCTTTGGTGGGGAAGACCTGACCGGGATAAAGGTCGATCATTTCATCCATTTTACCCCGGACCTGTTCCAGGTCTTCTGCCGTCAGCATCATGTTCCGGTCTTCCGTAGAGAAGCGGAAAAAGCGGTTATCGTTTCCGGCGCCGGCTTTGATCTTCTTCGTATAGCTTTCAGTCGGACTGAAAATATTGAAGATGACGCGGAGACCGTCTCCCGTCAGCTGCTTCGTGACCTCTTCTACAGAGGTCAGGTTTTGTTTTGAAACGGTGAAGACGAACGAGGCACGCGGGTCATCGCGATAAAGGCGAATAGACTTTGCAAGGTGATTGCCGCCGCGAAGTTCTGCTGTCTGGGCTTCATTTCCCCAGACTGAAATCAGAATAGCGTAGGGTATGTGGCGTGGGATCTGGATCGTGCCGTTTGTGTAAACCAGACCATGCGGAATATGCCGGGCCGCTGCTTCAATCCGTGCCGTCTGAAGTGCCGGTTCTGCCCCCGCTAAATTTGCATGCTTAATGCCGCTGGCTGCGAGGCGTTTGAACAAATCTTCCCATTTGCGCAAATCCTCTTCTTCTCTTTCCAGAGCGGACTTATCGCCTTCGAAAAAGAAGCATCCTTCACAGAAGAGATTACACTTATTGGTCAGCTCAATGCTGGCATTGTGCAGAGCGATTTTCTGCAACCGGCGTGCATTGGAATAGCGCGCCCGAAGATCGGGTCTCGCTCGAAGAAGCTTTTTGAGCTTTTCGCTGAATATTTGAACTTGTTCTGTACTAAAGCCAGCGTCTGTTTGCATGTGTTCTTCCCCAGAGGGGCTTATACATGCTTTGAGTTGAGCTATAAAGTTAATGCGTATTAAATATTGTTACGCTTTGCAGCGGTATTTTTAAGTGTGTTGGTCAAAACTGGGAAACAGTCCGCCGACCTTAAGTGCGGACTGCTGGATACCCAGTCTGAGCTTTTTTACTTCGACAATTCTTTCATCGCGTCCTCGAGGCCCGCAAGGGTCATCTGGAACATGCGGTGTGGGCCGATCAGCTCCTGAATGAGCTTCACAGAGGCTGTGTACTGCCAGGAATTTTCCGGCGATGGGTTCAGCCAGACAAGGTCCGGGAATTGCTGGACCAGACGCTGAAGCCATACGCCGCCAGCTTCTTCATTCCAGTGCTCGACAGCGCCGCCCGCATAGGTGATCTCATACGGGCTCATCGTGGCATCGCCGACGACAATGACTTTATAGTCGGATGAGAATTTATGCAGCACATCCCATGTCGGGATGCGGTTATTGTGGCGGCGGCGATTGTCTTTCCATACGCCTTCATAAAGGCAGTTGTGGAAATAATAATATTCCAGATTCTTGAATTCAGACCTCGCGGCAGAGAACAATTCCTCGCAGACGCGAATATGTGGATCCATCGATCCACCGACATCCAGAAACAATAGCAGATTGACTGAATTGCGCCGTTCCGGGCGCATGACGAGGTCCAGATAGCCCTGTTTCGCCGTCGCGCGGATCGTGTTGTCGAGGTCCAGCTCGTCGGGCGCGCCGGTGCGAGCCCATTTGCGAAGGCGGCGCATGGCCACTTTGATGTTACGCGTGCCGATTTCGATGGAATCGTCGAGGTTTTTGAACTCGCGCTTATCCCAGACCTTCACCGCGCGGCGGTGGCGGGATTTGTTCTGACCGATCCGGATACCTTCCGGATTATAGCCATTCGCGCCGAAGGGTGACGTGCCGCCCGTACCAATCCACTTATTGCCGCCCTCATGGCGTTTCTTTTGCTCTTCCAGACGCTCTTTCAGAGTGTCCATCAGCTTTTCCCAGCCGCCGAGCGCTTCGATCTTTTCCATTTCCTCAGGGGTGAGGAATTTTTCAGAGACCTTTCGCAGCCATTCTTCCGGCAAATCCTGCGCTTCAACCGCGTCGCCAACGGACTCAAGGCCTTTGAAAACATGTCCAAAGACTTTGTCGAACTTGTCGATATTGCGCTCATCTTTCACAAGCGCCGTGCGGGCAAGATAATAGAACTGGTCGATCTCCATATCGATGACGCCTTTATCCATGGCGTCCATCAGAGCGAGATATTCTTTCAGCGTAACCGGGACTTTTGCGTCTCTCAGTTCAGAAAAGAAGTTCAGAAACATCGGGCGTTTTCTCCTGTAGACAGGAAGGTAGCGCGACTTGAGGCATCTGTCCAAGGCTCAAGGGAAGTTCTGAAAATTCAGGGGGTGGCCAGCCCTGAGCAGACTTTGCTAACCAATGTGTGAGAGGCTGACCTTATGAGTGAAAGCGAGACGCAGACAGCGGACGAACCGTTCAAAGCCGGGTCAAAGGAAATTGGCGCGATAGCCCACCTTTACCGCGCTGAAGCCTATCGCTCGACCATCTGGCGCCAACGTCTGGATATGACGACCAATTGGGCGGTGGTGACGACGGGCATTGCGTTGTCTCTTACCTTTTCCAGTAAGGAAGCGTCTGCTCTGCCGCTGGTCTTGGTGGGGCTGTTGGTGGCCATGTTCCTGCACCTGGAAGCGCGTCGCTATCGGTATTTCGATGTCTGGCGATTCCGCGCCCGCATTCTGGAGATCGGCTTTTATGTTCCAATCCTGCGCGGGCAGGAGGCCACCATTCCGCAGGATAAGGGCCATCCCCTGTCTGAGGACTATATGCGCCCCCGCTTTCGCGTTGGGTATTGGCGCGCTGTCGGAAAGCGGCTGCGCCGGAACTATGCGTTTATTTTTGTGATTCAGGTCATGGCGTATCTCGGCAAGATTGAGATCCATCCGACAGACCTTCAGACCTATCAGCAATTTATTGACCGCGCGGCGATTGGTCCGATTGATGGTCATATCGCGCTGGCGTGTGGCGCTGTGTTTCACGGCGGCTGGATATTCATTGCCATTTACACGCTCATTCAGGAACGTGCAGACAAGTCAGAAACGAAAGACGTGCTGGACTGGGATGAGCACCAGGAAGAACCGCCGCCCTGAGCGTGTTATTTCTGGGCGTATGACTGTAAAAGCGCGTCCACAATGCTGAGCGCTTTTTTGCGGTCAATCACATCCACCCATAAATCGTCACCGTCTGTCTGAACGGCAATCGCACCAGACTTTTCGATTTCGCGCAGAATTGACGCCGTGCGGCCGTCCATTCCGCGAGATGTCATGGGTTCCAGTGCCTGGTCAGTCTCTTCCAGAATACGGAATAGCGCGTCCATATGGGCTGCTGGAGCCTCAGTTCGCAGTGCTGGTTGCTCTGCGGGTTTTGCGCCGTTTCGGGTTGGAAAAGTCATGGGACCTGCCTCGCTCTGGACCGCTATCTGACATGATATATCAACAGGCGACAAGCTTCTCGCGCCGGAATGAGGCTGGGGAAACGTGACAAGGAGTTGAACAGGCGGCGCACTGCACGGCAATATTGACCGGAGCAACGCATTGGCGTCTCTGACCGGAAAATGAATTGGAGCGTGCAGATGAAATACCTAATGATAGCCGGACTAACAATCTGTGCGGCGCAGTCCGCTTCAGCCCAGTCGGCGCAGGATATTTTCAACAATATCTTTGGCAGTCGGTCGAACTCCAGTTCTGAAGACACGACAACCACGACCTCTAACACGTCAAATACGACTGGAAATATTGCCTCAGCGCTCAGCTCCAGTGAGATTGATTCTGGCCTGCGTCAGGCGCTGACAATCGGCGCTCAGGCGGTGGGCGAGCAGCTGTCTGTACGCAATGGCTATTTCGGCGACGATGCGATTCGCATTCCTCTGCCGGGGCGTCTGGGTGAGCTGCAAAGCCAGATGTCGCGTTTTGGCCTGTCTGGTCCGCTGGATGAGTTGCAGGAAAGCCTGAACCATGCAGCAGAAGATGCCGCGCCGCAGGCGGCTGATCTTGTGGTTGATGCCGTCCAGTCCATCACTATTCAGGATGCCGTTCAGTTGTTGAATGGCGGAGATACCGCCGCCACGGATTATCTGCGAGGCCGCACCGAGGGTGATCTGGCTCTGCTCGTAGAGCCTTATATGCGCTCGGCATTGGAATCTTCCGGGGCTTTTTCAACGCTTGATTCAGTCACATCGCGCTATGGTCTGAGCGCGCTGAGCGCCGATCTGCAAGAGCAGCTAATCGCCAGTGCCGTAGAGGAAGGACTTGACGGATTGTTCTTTTATCTTGCCAAGGAAGAGCAGGATATCAGGAACAACCCGGTTGAACGGACAACAGATCTGCTTCGACGGGTATTTGGGGGTTAAAGTATATGCGTCGTTTCCACGTTGAAATTGACGACGGTCGTCTGGCAGGGATCGCGTTTGGTGATCCTGTGCGCCCGGTCGACAGTCTTTTTCTCCATGCAAACGGCTTCAATGCGATGACCTACCAGTCCATCCTGGCACCGCTGGGCCTGCGGGCACATGTGGCGGCTCTGGATATGCGCGGACATGGTCGCTCTACCGTTCCGGCAAACCCGGCAAAGCATGTGGGCTGGAATGTCTATCGCGACGACATTATCCAGGCGCTGGAAAAGCTGGCGCCGGAGGGCACTGTGCTGGCGGGCCATTCCATGGGCGCGGCCGTTGCCATCCTTGTCGCCGGTGCGCGCCCTGATCTGGTGACAGGTCTCGTGCTGGCAGACCCGGTTCTGATGACGCCGAGCTTCTATCGCAATATGCATTTGCCGCTGGTGCCGACCATGACCAAGCATGGCTCGCCTATGTCGAAACAGGCACGCAAGCGTCGGAACAGCTTTGAAAGCCAGCAACAGGCCGAAGAAGCGCTGACCGGGCGGGGCGCGTTCAAGAGCTGGCGAGAGCCTTTCCTTCATGACTATGTGACGGATGGCGTAGTGCCAGCTGAAGATGGTGATGACTGGGAGCTGGCCTGCTCACCTGAATGGGAGGCGGCCAATTTCGGCGCGCTGCGTCATCGTCCATGGACTGCGATCAAGAATATTGAGGCACCGATTGTGCTCATCCGTGCGGAAAAGAATTCAACTTTCCTCAAGCCTTCTGTCCACCGGTTCATGAAGCTTCAGCCTTATACCGTGCTGACTGAACCGGCGGGCACATCTCATTTCGTACCGATGGAACGTCCATACGTCATACGTGATGGTATTTCGGAATTTCTGGCACGTTATGTCGAAGGTTTTGAAGTCGGCGAAGAAGGCCGAGTACAGCGAAATCTTGATTCCTTCATTGGCCAGAAGGACTGATTTGACAATTTTGTTAAAGTTTAGCCAGATTAAATAGTTAGTGTAGTTACACATGTAGACGAAGGTCTAATGGTTAAAAACCTATAAAAAACAGAGCTATCTGAAGATGGTGTCTGGCAGCTACATTCAACATTTTTGTCTCCCTAAACTATACACGCGTAAAATCTTCTTGCGCTGAACGCCGCTTTTGTTGTTGTTTTCGGCAAAAATCATCCAAAAGCAGGTAAAATGAAAATAGTTGTTCTAAAAGAACGCGGCGTGGATGAGCGCCGTGTCGCAGCCGTTCCCGAGACGGTTAAGAAGCTCATAGGGGCGGGGCACACTCTGGTCATTGAACCGGGTGCGGGCCTCGCAGCAGGATTTCCGGATTCGGCGTACGAGGAAGCTGGCGCAAGCATTTCAGATGCTGAGCTGGGGTCTGCGGATCTGGTTGCGGGCGTTCGTCGTCCATCGTCTGAAACACTTGCAAAAGTGAAAGAGGGCGCTGGCGTAATCGGTCTTCTGGAGCCGCATTCCATCAAGGAAAGCCTTGGCGATTACAATGCGCGCAAACTGCTCGCACTCTCCATGGAATATACACCGCGTATCACACGCGCGCAGTCCATGGACGCTCTGTCTTCCCAGTCCAACCTTGCAGGCTATCGCGCCGTCATCGAAGCAGCAGAGCTTTACGGCCGCGCTATGCCAATGATGATGACCGCCGCGGGTACCGTTGCTCCGGCGAAAACTTTCGTCATGGGTGCTGGAGTTGCCGGCCTTCAGGCTATCGCAACCGCGCGCCGTCTTGGCGCGATCGTATCTGCAACGGACGTTCGCCCGGCAGCAAAAGAGCAGGTCGCATCTCTCGGCGGTAAATTCATCGCGGTTGAGGACGAAGAGTTCAAAGCGGCTGAAACTGCTGGTGGCTATGCCAAGCAGATGTCTGAGGAATATCAGAAGAAGCAGGCTGAACTCACGGCCAGCCACATTGCCAAGCAGGACATTGTCATCACCACGGCTCTGATTCCAGGTCGCGCAGCGCCTACGCTGATCACTGAAGACATGGTGAAGTCCATGAAGCCAGGGTCTGTCATCATCGACATGGCTGTGGCGATGGGGGGTAATTGCCCATTGTCCAAAGCTGATGAAGTCGTCGACGTGAATGGCGTAAAAGTCGCTGGTTTCTCAAACCTGCCGGCACGCCTCGCGGCTGACTCTTCTTCGCTTCTGGCAAAGAACATCGTTGCATTCCTCCCGCTCATCACGGGTGAGAATGGCGAATTCCAACCGAATTTTGACGACGAAATCGTTGCCGCGATGGCTCTGACCCGCGACGGCGAAACTGTCCATGCTTCACTTAAGGAGGGTTGATCAGATGACCTTCATTCGTGCGCTTATCGCGCTTTGTGTTTCCGGCCTTTTGGCTGTTCCGGCTTTTGCAGCTGGCGGTGCAGGCGAGGGTGTTGATCCTATCATCTTCCGTCTCGCTGTCTTCGTTCTGGCGATTTTCGTCGGCTATTATGTTGTCTGGTCTGTGACCCCGGCACTTCACACGCCTCTTATGGCTGTGACGAACGCTATTTCCTCTGTGATCATCGTAGGTGCGCTTATCGCCGCTGCGGCGGGCGCAGGCATGGAGCTGACGGGTGACCTCTGGCTCTCCAAAGGCATGGGCGCTGTTGCGGCTGGTCTGGCTGCCGTCAACATTTTCGGTGGCTTCCTTGTGACGTCCCGCATGCTCGCAATGTATAAGAAAAAGGAGCGCTAGAGTCTCATGAACGCGAATATTGCTGCGCTTCTGTATCTCGTTTCCGGGATACTCTTCATCCTGTCCCTGCGCGGACTTTCCAGCCCTGCAACGTCTCGTCAGGGTAACTATTTCGGCATGATCGGTATGGCGATCGCCATCGGCACAACGCTTGCGGTTCTCGCAACCGGCGGTGCACTGGATGTCGTCACGCTTGGTCTCATTCTCGGCGGTATCGCTGTCGGCGGTATTGTGGGCGCCATCATCGCCAAGAAAATTCCGATGACCGCTATGCCTCAGCTGGTTGCAGCCTTCCACTCTCTGGTCGGTCTGGCGGCTGTGCTTGTGGCGGCTGCTGCGCTCTATGCGCCGATTAATTTCGGTATTGCCGCGCTCGCAGCGGATGGCTCTATCGACCATCTGTATACCGGCTCTCTGATCGAGCTTGCGCTTGGTTCTGCAATTGGTGCCATCACCTTTACTGGTTCGGTCATCGCGTTCGCGAAGCTGAACGGCAATATGTCTGGTGCGCCAATCATTCTGCCAATGCGCCATGTGCTGAACATTCTGCTGGCGGCGGGTATTGTTGTGCTCATCGCGCTGATGATTCAGACCGGTGGCTCTCAGCCATGGATGTTCTGGGCTATCACCGTTCTGGCCCTGATTCTGGGTATCACGCTGATCATCCCGATCGGTGGTGCAGACATGCCGGTTGTTGTGTCCATGCTGAACTCCTATTCGGGTTGGGCTGCAGCGGCGCTCGGCTTCACGCTGGCAAACACCGCGCTCATCATTACCGGTGCGCTGGTTGGTTCGTCTGGTGCGATCCTGTCTTACATCATGTGTAAGGGCATGAACCGTAGCTTCATCTCGGTTATCCTTGGCGGCTTCGGCGCTGATGATAGCGCTGCTGGCCCTGCAGGTGGCGGTGCAGACCGTCCGGTTAAAGTCGGCTCTGCTGACGATGCGGCCTTCATCATGAAGAATGCGGGTAAGGTTATCATCGTGCCGGGTTACGGTATGGCGGTTGCTCAGGCTCAGCACGCGTTGAAGGAAATGGCTGAGAAGCTGAAAGAAGAAGGCGTTGAAGTCACTTACGCAATCCACCCGGTTGCGGGCCGTATGCCTGGTCACATGAACGTTCTGCTTGCTGAAGCGAACGTGCCATATGATGAAGTGTTTGAGCTTGAGGACATCAACTCTGAATTCTCAACAGCTGACGTGGCCTTCGTTATCGGCGCGAACGACGTGACGAACCCTGCGGCTAAAACTGACCCGACTTCACCAATCTTCGGCATGCCGATTCTGGACGTTGAGAATGCGCGGACCGTGCTTTTCATCAAACGTTCGCTGGGATCCGGTTATGCGGGCATCGAGAACGAGCTGTTCTTCAAAGACAACACCATGATGTTGTTAGCAGATGCCAAAAAGATGGTGGAAGACATCGTTAAGAGCTTGTAGCGGCTCGCAAATCACTACAGTTACAACGCATTACGTATGCACCCTTACCCCGGTATGCCTTTGGCTGCCGGGGTTCTTTTTTACGAACCTTGCCGTATCTGATGCGTTCTGATTGAGTGCGCATCATCAAAATGTGATGACATTTCAGTTTATGTTGTATATCTCTCAGGCATGGCTCGGATAACAGATCAGAATAATACACCGCACGCCGAAACTGTTTTCAAAGCAATCGGCACAGGCAACGCAGCTGCCAAATCAATGGTGGTGGCGTCCTGGGCGAGGTCTGTCCATTTGCATGGTCTGGCGCCTGATCTGTCCCTGAAAGTCCAGCGCTGGAGCGATTTTGAGCTCGCAGGCCGCCGGGATAATCTCTCCCGCGTTCTGCATGTTTCCAAGCCCACAATGGAGCGCCTGTCAGGCATGGTGTCGCTTGCGGGCTGCGGAGTTTTCCTCTGCGATATGGACGGCGTCATCCTTCAGACTCACAACGCGCCGGGCGATGACAAAGACTTCAAAGCTATGGGCTTGGTTGCTGGTGCAGACTGGTCTGAGAAAACTCAGGGCACGAATGGCATTGGAACCTGCATTGCTGAGGGCCGGGCTGTTTCCATCCATCAGAATCAGCATTTCAGCGCCCAGAATACGGCGCTCAATTGTATGGGTGCGCCGATCTTTGATGCGCAGGGTTCACTGGCTGCTGTGCTGGATATCTCAGCCTGCCGGGATGATCTCAATTCAGCCATGTCTGGCATGATCTCGCAGGCAGTAAGCGATGCAGCCGGCCAGATCGAAGCGGACCATTTCTGCGATGTGTATTCTGGCCTGCGTATTCTGCGTGGGGCAGGGGATAATAAGCGCGCGCCAGTTCTGCTGGCCGTAGATGGTGACGACCTTGTTGTGGGCGCGACACGCGCAGCCCGAAAAGCTTATGGGCTTCCGGCCCGCTCGGCGTTTACGCCGAAACCGACATCCGATCTTCTCGACGATGCACAAACGCGTGGGGTCGGATTTGAGAGCGCAGAGCGCCGCGAAATGACTCGTGCCATCGCACGTGCAGACGGAAATATGAGTGAGGCAGCCCGTCAACTGGGTGTAAGCCGAGCGACTTTCTACCGTCGTGCGAAGAAACTCGGCCTTTTATCCGGAGATGCAGATCAGTCTAACTGATGTGTCTCACTTCTGAGACAGTCGCGAGACACGACTGTTTTCAGCCAGATGACAAAATTCCTCCTCAGAATTTAAATTATGCAACAGACGCCCACCACAAGACCGGGCGCGATTTCTTGGAGGAAAGATTATGGCAGATACTCTGCATTCCAGCGACAGCCGCACCACGTCTCCGTTCAAGCAACGCTATGACAACTTCATCAATGGCACGTTTGCGCCACCGAAATCTGGCCGGTATTTCGACAATACCTCACCGGTTACGGGGCAGGTCATTTGTGAAATTGCGCGTTCCGAATCGGCTGACATTGATGCAGCGCTCGATGCAGCGCACGCAGCGAAAGATGCATGGGCGAAGACCTCTGTAACCGAGCGTGCCAACATGTTGAACCGTATTGCGGATCGCATGGAAGAAAACCTTGAACTGCTCGCTATTTGCGAGACATGGGATAACGGTAAGCCAATCCGCGAAACCATGGCAGCGGACATGCCGCTGGCAGTTGACCATTTCCGCTATTTTGCGGGCTGCATCCGTGCGCAGGAAGGCGGCATTTCTGAGATTGATCACGATACGGTTGCGTATCACTTCCACGAGCCGCTTGGCGTCGTTGGTCAGATCATTCCGTGGAACTTCCCAATGCTGATGGCGGCATGGAAGCTCGCACCAGCACTTGCTGCAGGTAACTGTGTGGTCATGAAGCCAGCTGAGCAGACCCCTGCAACCATTATGGTGTTTGCAGAGCTCGTTGCTGACATCCTGCCACCGGGCGTTCTGAACATTGTGAACGGTTTCGGCCTTGAAGCGGGTAAGCCTCTGGCATCCAGCCCACGCATTGCAAAAATCGCCTTCACGGGTGAAACCACAACGGGCCGTCTCATCATGCAATATGCATCTGAGAACCTTATCCCGGTGACCCTTGAGCTTGGTGGTAAGTCTCCGAACATCTTCTTCGAAGACGTTATGCGTGCTGACGATGATTACCTCGACAAAGCGATTGAAGGCTTTGTGATGTTCGCCCTGAACCAGGGTGAGGTCTGCACATGCCCATCACGTGCGCTGATCCACGAGAACATCTATTCTGAATTCATGGAGCGTGCGCTGAAACGCGTTGAAGCCATTGTTCAGGGTGACCCGCGTGACCCGGCAACCATGATTGGTGCGCAGGCATCTTCCGAGCAGAAAGAGAAGATCCTTTCTTACTTCGACATTGGCCGTCAGGAAGGCGCTCGCGTTCTGGCGGGTGGTGAAGCTGCTAATCTCAGTGGTGATCTGGCTGGTGGCTATTACATCAAGCCGACCGTCCTCGAAGGCCATAATAAAATGCGTGTCTTCCAGGAAGAGATTTTCGGACCAGTTGTTTCTGTCACCACCTTCAAGGATGACGAAGAAGCACTCTCTATCGCAAACGACACGCTTTACGGCCTCGGCGCTGGCGTGTGGAGCCGCGATGCCAACACCTGCTACCGCTTCGGTCGCGCCATTCAGGCCGGTCGTGTGTGGACAAACTGCTATCACGCTTACCCGGCGCACGCTGCGTTCGGTGGCTATAAGCAGTCCGGTATTGGCCGCGAGAACCATAGCAAAATGCTCGATCACTACCAGCAAACCAAGAACATGCTGGTGAGCTATGCGCCTCAGAAATTGGGCTTCTTCTAAGCCCTCTATCTAACTGGCAGACTCCGGGTTTCACTGCTTGGACGTTCCCTCCCTTGATATCTTTGCGCGGGGTTACCCACACAAAGGGGTCTGCCACTTTTTTCCAGACATTTCGCAAGCTGACGCCAAAGATCAGCGCGAAGCCGGGACACCGGACGGGGAAGGTGCATCCGGGATAACCTTATTGGCGAGAGACCTAAAGAAAACCTCCGGGAGGAATAAGGAGTCTCATCCCATGAAGTACAGCGTATCTAATAAAGTTTTCGGGCTGGCCGTTTTCGCGATTGCAGGACTGTCAGGACATGCTGTGGCACAGGATAATGATGGCGGCGCCAACGTCTCATTCTCACTGACAGGGGCAACAGAATATGTATGGCGCGGTGTAGAACAGTCTGACGGTGACCCGGCAGTGTTCGGCGCAGTGAACATCACGCATGGCAATTTCTATTTCGGTGCGGGCGCAGAGAATGTCGACTTTGCAGGCATTAGCACAGAGTATGATCTCTGGGCGGGCTGGACGACGGGTCTTGGTGAGAACACCACGCTGGACCTTGGCGTTGTGCGCTATGGCTATGTGGATGCACCAAGCGGGCTGGACCTCGATACGGTCGAGCTGAAAGCGGGGCTCAGCCATAGCTTTGGTGATTTCAACCTTGGCGTGACGCTTATGTTCACTGATGACTTCTTCGCGACTGAAGAAAGCGCACAGCATATTGAGATCAATGGTTCAAAACCATTGTCAGATAAATGGACGCTTTCAGGCTCGATCGGCCATCAGATGCTGGAAGATGATACTGGGAACTACACGCATTGGAATCTCGGTGCGTCCTACGCCGTAGCCGACAATGTCTCGCTGGATCTGTGCTATATTGACAGCGACGCGGATTATCTAGGCGGAGCAGCAGACGAGCGTCTCGTCTTCTCATTCTCTGTCTCTTTGTAACCATCTCTCGCCTGCCTCCGGCCTGTAAATCACAGGTTGTTATTTGCGGGTCGGAGGATTTTTTAGAATCGAAAAGAGTGCTAAACTCGTTTAATAACAAATCGGGAGAATAATAATGAGCGATGCACCATTAAGAGTGACCGCCACCCAGGCTGCCCTTGACCTGATCAGTGAGATCAAACTCGATCATCCTGAAATTATATTCCACCAATCGGGAGGCTGTTGCGACGGCTCCAGCCCTATGTGCTACCCGTCCCACGGTTTTCACGTCGGAGAACGCGATGTGAAACTGGGTGAGATTGATGGCGTGCCTGTTTATATCTCCGCCAGCCAGTTTGAAGCCTGGAAGCATACCCAGCTGATTCTGGATGTTGTTCCGGGGCGCGGTGGGATGTTCAGTCTCGATAATGGCCGCGAGAAACGCTTCCTCACGCGCTCTCGCACATTTTCCTACAAAGAGATGGAGCTTCTGGCGTCTTAGTCGCCAGAGCATGGCGGGCAGGGTTAAACCTGCCGGCCGGATGCTTCCCAGTACGGGGCTCTGAGCTTCGCTTTGAATATCTTGCCGCTATCCTGTCGCGGCAGTTCGTCATGAATGTCGAGGATTCTTGGCATTTTGAACCGGGCAAGCCGGGGCTCAAGGAAGGCGCGTACGCTGTCCAGCGTGACCTCTTTGCCCGGCTGACAGGTGACAGCCGCAACAATGCTCTCGCCGAATTCCGGGTCGGGCGCACCAAAGACAGCGCAGTCTGCAATTTCGGGCATAAGCACGAGTTCGCATTCAATCTCGGCCGGGAAGATGTTCGCCCCGCCTGAAATGATCATGTCCTTCTTGCGGTCGGAAATGAAGATATATCCGTCCTCATCCACATACCCCATATCGCCCACAGTTGAGAGATTACCCTGTCGCTGGCCGTCCAGATTGCCATCCTGATTGGTGTATTCGAAATCACCAAAGGTGGGCAGGTGGATATAGAGCGTGCCGACCTCACCTGTGGGGAGTTCGTTGAATTCGTCATCCAAAACCTTGACCGTGCCGCCGGGCAGGATTTTGCCAACGGAGCCGGGTTTGGCGAGGGCTTCTTCACTGCTGATCAGCGTCATGAAGCCGATTTCACTCGCACCATAGGATTCGTGAAGTATGGGGCCGAACCATTCAATCATCGCGTTTTTGACTTCTACAGGCCATGGCGAGCCCGTCGAGATGGTGAAACGCAGTGAGCTGACATCGTATTTTGCACGCACGTCTGCAGGCAGCTTCAAGAGCCGCACGCACATGGTCGGCACGATATAGGCGTGGGTAATCTTGTGCTCGTGAACGGTCTTCAGAAAGGCTTCCGGGTCGAACTTCGCGTCCACGAAAATGTCGACATCTCCTGCCGCCAACGCAAAGCCAGAAAGGGCATTCGGTGCGCTGTGATAGAGCGGGGCGGCGACATAGAATTTGTCCCCCGCATTGGCGTGCATGAGATTGCGGGCGAGGCCGAGATAGGTCTGCCAACTGTCTGTGCCCTCAGGATTGAACGCACGGCGAATGCCTTTAGGGCGTCCTGTCGAACCGGACGTATAGGCGAAGATGCCTCGATATTTCTGCGCTTCGCCCTGATAAGGGGTGGATTGCGCGAGTATGAGCGGGACGGGAACAACATGGTCCGGCATCTCGTCGGATACGCCATAGGCGTGCTGAATGCATGGCGGTACGGGGAAGGCGATGACATCAATGTCCTGTGTCAGTTCAGGCATGACGGGCATGAGCAAGTCCGCATGGCCATAGAGGATTTTCGAGCTCGAATCCTCGACGATATAGGTCACCTCTTTCGGCGCGGCATGCCAGTTGATCGGCGCATAACGAACGCCCACCAGTTGACAGGCCTCGATGAGTGAGAACATGAGCACGTCATTGCGCATCAAAACCGCGACAGAATCATCGGGCTTAGCGCCGCGTGCGATCATGTCGGCTGCGAGTTTTTGTGCGATTTCGAGATGTTCAGAACGCGATGTTCTGACACCTGCCAGATAGTGATCTCCGGCCAAAGCTTCCTCCCAGAAGTATGTTTTTTTTGAGAGCATGCTTTGAAGGGGTAAGGCGGTCAAATTTAATCGGGAAAATGAAGGGCTTTAAGGCCGCATTCTTATCAACTTTCCGTTAGGGCAATTGTTTTGAAGGGGCGTCGCTTCCTACATGAAACATTCAACAGTTTCAGGTGTTTATATAGGACACTCGCGGAAAAATCAGGACATATAATATGGACAGTGTATACAATATCGCCATTCTTGTCGGCAGCCTCAGAAAGGCGTCTTTGAACAAGAAGCTCGCCGAAGCTATGACGCGCCTGGCGCCAGAAAACCTCAAATTCGAGTTCGTCTCGATCGGTGATCTGCCGCTCTATAATGAAGAGCTGGAAGAGGACGTTCCTGCAGCCTGGGCGAACTTCCGCGAGACGATGAAAGATAAGGATGGCGTGCTTTTCTATACGCCTGAGTATAACCGCTCGGTTCCGGCATCTCTGAAGAATGCGATTGATGTGGGCTCCCGCCCATATGGTCAGAGCGTCTGGGACCGTAAGCCTGCGGCGATCGTCACAGCGTCACCGGGCGCGATTGCTGGCTTTGGTGCAAACCACCATCTGCGCCAGTCTCTGGTTTTCCTGAATATGCCAACTCTGCAGCAGCCTGAGGCTTATATCGGCGCTGTGAACAAGCTTCTGTCTGAAGAGGGTGAGATCACCAATGAGGGTTCAAAAGAGTTCCTGACGACCTTCATGTCTGCGTTCGCATCATGGGTAGAGCGTCACAAAGACTATTAAGTGTGAAAGCCGGTTCGGGGCCTAGACTGTTAGGCCCCGGACAGCGCGCTGTTCCAGCAGTGCCATATGTTCCGGATTTGCGGGAATGACCTTGCGCGTGTCGAGGTCGAACGTGACCGCGACGGCTTCAGATGTGCACCAGGCTTTGCCCGTAGACGGGTCCATAAGCCAGTGAACGAGGCTGTGCACCTTAGGCAGGACTTTTCCAAGCCCCGTGCGAACCTCGATCAGATCGCCAGCTTTTGGCCAGCGGCGATATTTCAGACGATATTCCAGTACAGCCGCACCGGAGTGGATTTTTTCGCCTTTCGCTTCGGCCGCATTCGCGACCTCTTCCCGCCATTGCCCCATCAGGTTTGGAACGCTGTCTGAGACGCGGCCAATGAAGAATTCCGGCAACATGCGCCCGTGAGAATCGCAATGCTGAATAGGCACGGCGCCCCGGCCGATAACCGGAACGCCAAGTTCATCAGGCACGAGCGACAGGGCTTTTTCATCCGGCAGGAAGGGCGCATCCGGATCAAGAGACCGCGGCGCGGTGAGCTCTGGCGCATCCATTTTCAGGCGGGTGATGGCGTTTAGCGTTGCATCTTTCCACGCAAAACCTTTCAGGGTTTTGCTTTCCACATGACGCACACGCGTACGGAAAGCCGCGGCCGTTTCGCCTGAGACGACATGTTTTAATTCCTGATAGACCACGATCTCATTTTCAGAGACGTCGAGAATGCCGCCAACCATGACAATAGGCCGACCCGGATGCACTTCCTTCATGAAACGGATGTGCTGGTCGACGGGAATGAGCGTTGAGGAATGGCCCGGCTGAAAGGCATTCGGCATGCCCAGCGCATGCGCCATAATGGCGAGGCCCTCAGTCTGTTTATTGACGTAGAAGCGGACATTCATATGCCCCATCTCGTCACATTCCCAGGTATTGGTGATGCCGCGATAAAGCTCAATCATCCGACTATATCCCGTTTGAGTGAGTGTGGGTCAGGCTGCGCAGTTTGCGCACAGGCCATGAACTTCGATAACGCTGGAAGAGCGGTCAAAGCCTGCTGCGCTGACTTCTTCATCGAGCGCCGCGTAGGTCTTGTCTGCGTGTAGCTCTGAAATGGCTTTGCAATTATCGCAGATCAGGAAGACGGCCATATGTTTATGGCCCCAATGACCACAGGCGACATAGGCGTTCAGGCTTTCGATTTTATGGGCAAGGCCCATCTCGAGCAGGAATTCCAGTGCCCGGTAAATGGTAGGGGGTTTTGCCGCGCCTTCACCATCCAGTTTTTGCAGCAGGTCATAGGCCTTGGCTGGTTCTTTATGTTCCAGCATGAGGCTGAGGACTTTACGACGGATTTTTGTGAGGCGCGCGCCGCGCGCTTCGCAAACAGCTTCAGCTTCGTTCAGTGCGTCTTCGATGTTCGTCGGCGCGCAGTCGAGATGTGAATCTGCAAGATGTGAGTCGGTCATGGGCCTAGTTTCGCAGGAATGGCGAGCGAGGCCAAGCTTTTATCGCCTTGTGATGGTGCGGCGAAACCACCGAAAGGACCCGGATGTAAAGTCCGGATCCCGATTGGGTGTGGGTGATGGGTGATTATCGGCGGGCGACGAGCCAGACCGCGTGTACCAGTGACGGTACGTAGAAGAAGATCAGCAGAAGCAGGTTCAGCCAGAACTCTCCGCGGAAGCCGTACATCAGGAAAACCGCAAGAGGAGGGAAGATGATCGCGAGCAGGATGAGAAGAACCTTGCTGGCGGTGCCATCACGTCCTTCGCTGTTACGGAAGGACTGACGGTACCCACGATCATAGCGGCGCTCATAGTCGTACGAGTCATAGCCATCATTGTAACGTGCGTGCATTCTTATTGCCTTTCAGAAATAACTTATTGAAAAACAATATAACTGATTTTGGACAGAACGCAAGAGAATTTATCGAAAAACGAGAATAAAAAAGACCGCCCCATTTGGGACGGCCTTTCAAAAACCTAATATTTCAGGCAATTACGCCTTAAGATTCGTCGACTTCAATGCCGTCCTCATTCACTGAGATAGAGAAGTCAGCATCGTCGGAAGGTGTGCCTTCCATGCCGCCGAAATAATAAACCCCAAAGCCGATTACGACTGCGACCAGAGCACCTACGATGAAGTAGATTGCCCCATTTCCGCCGTTAGAAGTGTTCTCTGCCATTTTGGCCTCCTATAATCAGTCCGCGTGATTGCGATGGAGACAAAACGTGTTTCTGACAGATCAGTTCCGAAATGCTTCAGCTTATTAGCGATTACTACGCACTGTAAAAGTAAGCGTAGATATGCCAGGCCAGCACGGCGCCCAGGTAAATTGAGAAGAAAATGGCGAACAGAGCCGCCAGTTCATTGATCAGTTTCTGCGTCACCCGGGCGTTTCCTTTCGCTTAGCCCTGCGGACCTCGCGTCTCACGTCGCGACAGGAAGGCAAGGCGTTCAAACAACTGGATATCCGCTTCGTTTTTGAGAAGTGCACCGTGAAGCGGAGGTGTGAGCTTATCAGGATTCTGCTCTTTGAGCGTGTCCAGATCGACATCTTCATTCATGAGTAGTTTAAGCCAGTCCAGAAGTTCCGAAGTGGATGGTTTCTTCTTCAGGCCAGGCAGGTCACGCATGGAATAGAAAGTCTGAAGCGCGTCTTTGACGAGCTTTTGTTTGATACCCGGATAGTGAACTTCAACAATGTCGCGCATTGTCTGGTCGTCCGGGAATTTGATGTAGTGGAAGAAACAGCGACGCAGAAAGGCGTCAGGCAGTTCTTTCTCATTGTTCGACGTAATGATGATGATCGGGCGCTGTTTCGCTTTGATCGTCTTGTCGAGCTCGTAACAATAGAACTCCATGCGATCGAGCTCCTGCAGGAGGTCGTTCGGGAATTCGATGTCAGCTTTATCGATCTCGTCTACCAGAAGGACAGGACGCTTATCAGCTTCGAACGCTTCCCACAGCTTGCCCTTCTTAATGTAGTTGGAAATGTCAGAGGCGCGTTCATCGCCCATCTGGCCATCACGCAGACGAGAGACGGCGTCATACTCATAAAGACCCTGATGCGCCTTGGTGGTTGATTTTACGTGCCATTCGATCAGCTCAGTGCCGAGCGCTTTGGCAACTTCCACAGCCAGAACGGTTTTACCGGTTCCAGGCTCACCTTTGATCAGCAGAGGGCGTTCCAGCATGATCGCAGCATTGACTGCAATCTGCAGGTCGTCTGTCGCCACATAATTCTCTGATCCTTCAAAACGCATATTTGCTCTCCCGGGCACGAAATCTGTTTTCCCTCAGAGTAAGCCAAGTGCAGCGTCTTGCAAGCGCTAACCATATAGTTGCCTCACACTTTCGAAATCCGCACGGGCAGGGCGAGGCAATCTGCTACAGGGGCGAGGTCAGAGAAACGTGTTAGTATGGGCGTCAGCAAAGAGGCTGGCCTATGCCGAAGCTCGTCAAATTTCTGATCTTTCATGCCTTTCTGGGCTTCGCGATTGCGCTCGCCTGCGTGGTGGTGATTTTTGCGCTGGATCTTGCTCATCTGCGCACACTTATTCTGGGGTCAGATATAAAATGGATCGCGGTGGCGGCCCTTATTATCCTCATGACGATCACACTGGCGTCTGTCACAATGGGCATTGCGATCATGCGTATGCCCTATGATGACGATGATGATGACACGCCTGGCGGTGGCCTTCGCCAGCATGGGGTCTGGGACACTCTGTTGGGCCAAGCCCTGTTGCAGCCAGAAAAGTTTCGCGTGCGTCGCTAGAGCCCACCGCGCAATGTTTTTGCTCCGAGTATCTCGTCCAGAGGGATGAATTCGCGCGTCTGCCTATTTACCGGAAGAGAAAAGCCGAGTTAGCTGCCTTCCAGGGAAAAGGGAGTGAGTTATGTCATTGAAGACTATTCTTCTGGGTGCGGCGGCAATTGGTATTCTGGCCGCGTGCTCGAGTGAAGCACCAACAGAAACAGCTGAAACTGAAACCGTTGAAACGGTAGCAGCAGAAACACCGACATATGACGCGGCAGCATTTTACGGCACCGTATCACTGCGCAGCTCATCACCGGGCGGATTTGCGTTCTCGCCGGATGGGTCGAAAGTTCTGATCAGCTCTGATGAGACCGGCATTTATAACGCATATACGGTGGACATCGAAACGGGTGAGCAGACCGCTCTGACGCAGAGCACTGTTGAGTCTGTTTCTGCCAGCACGTTCTTCCCGGAAGATGAGCGCATCCTCTATATGGCGGACAATGGTGGCGATGAATTGGATCACGTCTTTGTTCGGGAGATCGATGGCACAGTCACCGACCTCACTGACACTGAAAACACTAAAGCCAGCTTTGGTGGCTGGAGCGCTGACGGCAGCTCATTCTATGTCATTACGAATGAACGCGATCCGCGCTTTTTTGACATCTATGCGTATAGTGCAGACGACTATTCCCGCGAGATGATCTTCGAAAACACTGAGGGCTATTCGCCTTCTGGGGTTTCATCTGACGGTGCTTATATCGCGCTTGGCCGCGAGCGTACATCAGCTGACTCTGACGTGTTCCTTTATGACGTGGCGAGCGGCGAAACGACTCTGATCACAGAGCATGAAGGCAATGTCGCCCATGGCGCTTACACCTTCACACCGGACAATAGCGGGCTTGTTTACGCGACCGATGAATTCGGCGAGTTCAATCAGGCCTGGCTTTACGACATTGAAACGGGTGAAAAGTCCGAGCTGATCAGCGCGGACTGGGATGTGTCCTATGTCAACTTTTCCCCATCAGGTGATTATCGCGTACACGGGGTAAATGAGGACGGTCGGACCACGGTCGAGATTACAACGGCTGATGGCGTAGACTTTCCGGGTCTGGATATCCCGCAAGGCCAGATTGGCGGCGTGCGTTTCAATGATGATGAAACGAAGATCGCCTTCATGCTGAGTAGCGATACCTCGCCAAATAATCTGATGATTGTCGATCTTGCCACCGGCGAGGCGGAACAGCTGACCGACACGCTGAACCCTGAAATCGAAGAAGACGCGTTGGTTGATGCGCAGATTATTCGGTATCCGAGCTTTGATGGGCTCGAAATTCCGGGCATTTTCTATGTGCCGCACGATGCGTCTGCAGAGAACCCTGCACCGGCTCTGGTCTGGGTGCATGGCGGTCCGGGCGGTCAGAGCCGCGCTGGTTATAACCCGATGATCCAGCACCTGGTCAATCATGGCTATGTTGTGCTGGCGGCAAACAATCGTGGGTCTTCGGGCTATGGCAAAACCTTCTTCCATATGGATGACCGTCGCCATGGCGATGTGGACCTTCAGGACATTGTCTATGCAGAACACTGGCTGGCTGAGCAGGACTATGTGAATGCAGACCAGATCGGCATTCTGGGCGGATCTTATGGTGGTTATATGGTCGGTGCTGCGCTCGCCTTTGAGCCGGATGTGTTCAAGGTCGGCGTCAATATTTTCGGCGTTATGAACTGGGTCCGCACGCTGGAAAGCATTCCGCCATGGTGGGAATCCTTCCGTGAAGCGCTGTTCGATGAGATGGGCGACCCGGCAACCGATGGCGAACGTCACCGTGCGATTTCACCACTCTTCCATGCGGAAAATATTCAGGCGCCGCTTCTGGTGGTGCAGGGCGCAAACGACCCGCGCGTGCTTCAGGTGGAAAGTGATGAGATCGTTGAAGCGGTTCGCGCCAATGGCGTTCCGGTTGAATACGTAATCTTCCCGGATGAAGGCCATGGCTTTAGTAAGCGTGAGAACCGTATCACCGCCTCTGAAGCCTTCCTGTCCTTCCTCGACACCTATCTGAAAGGTGAGGGCGCTGAAGCTGAAGATGCGCCTGTAGAAGAATAAGCTGGTCAGCCCCGCGGGATCTCCGGGTCTCGCGGGGCGATCATTCACCGTTTTCCCTACAACTTTCGTCCGTTCTCGCTTCAATTTTGTGCCTTGAAGATGAGGGGGCTATCGACTCTCGCAATTCAGGCTTATAAGCCAGCCCCACAAGGTTATTCCACAGATTGATCAAGCGAGGATTTTCCATGAAAGAACCAGTTCGCGTCGCCGTTACAGGTGCTGCCGGCCAGATCGGCTACGCTCTGCTTTTCCGCATCGCATCAGGCGCAATGCTCGGCCCGGACCAGCCAGTTATCCTGCAGCTTCTCGAAATCACCCCAGCGCTGGGCGCGCTCGAAGGCGTTTGCATGGAGCTGAACGACTGCGCATTCCCAACACTGGCTGGCATCGTTCCTACCGACGATCCAAATGTTGCATTCAAAGACGCTGACTATGCGCTTCTCGTTGGAGCAATGCCGCGTAAAGCTGGCATGGAGCGCAAAGACCTGCTCGAAGCGAATGGCGGTATCTTTGGCCCACAAGGTAAAGCAATCAACGACCACGCTAGCCGTGACGTCAAAGTTCTGGTTGTCGGCAACCCAGCCAACACCAACGCTCTGATCGCTCAACAGAACGCTCCGGACCTCGACCCGAGCTGCTTCCACGCAATGGTTCGCCTCGACCATAACCGTGCGATGAGCCAGCTGGCTGAGAAAACCGGCGCGCACAACACGGATGTGAAGAACGTTATTATTTGGGGTAACCACTCTTCCACGCAGTATCCAGACCTCCACAACACGACTGTTAAAGGCGCTCCAGCGCTCGATCAGGTTGATATGGACTGGTACGAAGGCACGTTCATTCCAGACGTTCAGCAACGTGGCGCGGCGATCATTAAAGCACGCGGTGCATCTTCTGCTGCGTCTGCTGCATCTGCTGCGATTGACCATATGCGCGATTGGGCACTCGGCACGCCGGAAGGCGAGTGGGTGTCTATGGGCGTTCCATCTGATGGGTCTTACGGCATCGAGCCAGGCGTCATATATGGCTACCCATGCACATGCAAAGACGGCAAATACGAAATCGTTCAGGGTCTCGAAATCAACGAGTTCTCCCGCGCGAAAATGGACGCTACGGACAAAGAACTCCGTGAAGAGCGTGCAGCTGTTGAGAGCCTGTTCGGCTAAGGCTCGCGCCATATAAGATTTTAAAAGGCGGGCTTCGGCTCGCCTTTTTTATTGCGTGCTTCAGATCGTGAACTCGACGGCAAACCCGCCATCGACATAGCGCGCGACCGTGCCACGTTTATTCCCGATTTCGACGGCTTCACCAACGAAGGGCCGTTTGTCGGGTGTTGTGACGGCCACGCCGGTGAGCGACATGTTCACAATGCTGCAACTGATCTCACGCCCATCGGAGCAAATCGCCTTCAGATTGCCCGTTTCACGATAGCGTTCGGCGCGGCGATCTTCCGATAAATCGAATTTGTCTTTGTTGAGCAGCCAGATGAGCTGGTCAGCAATGCGGTCGCGCTTCAGATCCGAAGTATCAAACACCATCGCAATATTGCGACCTGAGACGCGTGCAACTGTGCCGTTCAGACGTCCCAGTCCTTCGATATAGCAGACCAGATTTCCAGACGGGTGTTCCGGCATAGGCGTTCTGAAATGAACGCCATTTGTCGAAAACTGTACGGTCTCGCCCACACCTTCATGCCCGCTCTCGGTGATAAAACGCACGGGAAGCGTGATGCGCGTGTGCACGATAAGGCGGCCATCCCGCTTTTGCACGGTTACCGCTGAGCCTGTTGGGGCCTGTATCTCGTCTGTTTCCATGCGGGCGTTCCGGTCGACTTCACAGAGACCATACCAGCGTTTGGTTCAGAAATTCTTGCCGTTAATTGGAAAACACTTAACATGGTCAAAAAAATACTATCGAGGGAGAGAAGAGCATATGTCGATGCTTCAGAATGCGTACGACTATATTGTCGTAGGGGCAGGTAGCGCAGGTTGTACGCTTGCTGCGCGCCTGACAGAAGACCCGAATATCCGTGTGGCACTTATCGAGGCGGGCGGAAAAGACAATTCACTTATGGTGCGTATGCCGGCTGGCGTGGGGTCACTGATCAGCGATGAGGGGCCGTATAATTGGGGTTTCTGGACCGCGCCACAAAAGCATCTGAACAATCGAAAGCTCTGGTGGCCCCGAGGTAAGGGCTGGGGCGGTTCGTCCTCCATTAATGGCATGATCTATATTCGCGGCCATGCAGGCGATTATGATCAATGGCGTCAGATGGGGCTGTCTGGCTGGGGCTATGATGATGTGCTCCCATATTTCCGCAAATCTGAGACGCTGGATAAGGGCGCAGATGAGTTTCATGGCGGCGATGGCCCGCTTCATGTGAGTTCACCCTCTGCGACAGACCCGCTCTATCAGGCCTTTTTCGAGGCCGGCAAAGCCCTCGGCCATCCCTATACGCCGGACTTTAATAGCGCTCAGCAGGAGGGGGTTGGCCCATATCAGCTCACCATACGTGACGGTGAACGCTGGAGCGCGAGCTTTGCCTATCTTCACCCGGCTTTGGACCGTCCAAATCTTGAAGTCATAAGCGCCGGACGCGTGACGAAATTGCTCGTAACCGGTCAACGCGTGACGGGTATTGAGTATGTCAGCGGTAAACGTGGCATGCCGGAACAGCTCTTCGCAGACGGTGAAGTCCTGTTGTGTGCCGGTGCGGTACAGTCTCCGCAAATCCTTCAGCTGTCTGGCCTCGGAAAGGCGGATGATCTGAAGGCGCACGGGATTGATGTGGTTGCCGATATTCCGGGCATTGGCGCAAATCTGCAGGACCATCTGGACATCTCCATCGTCCATAAATGTACGCAGAAAATCACCGCATACAGTCAGCAGTCAGGGCTTAAAAAGCTTGGTGTCGGGCTGAATTATCTCTTACGCAAAAAAGGGCCGGGACGGGACAACTTCCTCCAGGCGGGGGCGTTCCTGAAATCGCGTGAGGGGCTCGACCGCCCTGACATTCAACTGCATTTCGTGAATGCGGCTATGATTGATCACGGCAAGGGCGATGCAGACTTTGACGGTTTCACCATTCATGCCTGCCAGCTTCGCCCGGAAAGTCGGGGGACGATCGGTCTGCAATCGGCTGACCCGTTTGCGGACCCGTTGATCGATGCAAATTATCTGGATAGCCAGGAAGATATGCGTGTCATGAGAGAGGCGGTGAAGATGAGCCGCGATATCGCTCAGCATGCTGCCTTTGATGCCTATCGCGGTGAAGAGATTTTGCCTGATGTGCCGCCTCAATCGGATGCCGATATTGATGCGTTTATCCGGGCGAAAAGCGAAACCATCTATCACCCGATTGGTACGGTGCGCATGGGAGCAGATGATGCAGCGCCGCTCGATGAGAACTTGAAACTACGTGGGTTTGAGGGCCTTCGCGTGGTGGATGCGTCCGTTATGCCGACCCTGATTGGAGGCAATACCAACGCGCCGACAATCATGATTGCAGAAAAAACGGCCGACCTGCTTAAAACAGGCCGGCCGGTGAGTGCCCCACAAATGGTTACCGCTTAGCGGTGATCTAATTGCTCGCGACGAGCCGCAAATGCGGTTCTTCGCGCGGCGCCACAGGCGGGAAAATCGCCTGAACAGAGTGACGCCAGATCGGGCGGCCAGCGAGAAGACCTTCGCCGCCCAGCATCTGATAGAGACCGAGAATACGGTCTGAATTCGTGTTCGGAGAACGCAGCGGCGCGAGCGCGACTTCAATCTCTACAACCTGGCCAGACAGGGTTTCCGCACGGCCGCGCAGAAGTCCCGGCGCGGAGCCATAGCGAACAGCGTCCAGCTGTGCCCCAATAAGAGACATATCCCGGCCACGCCACAGCTTCACAAAGTCATGGTCCAGCAATTCACGACCGATATGGTTCGTGATGTCTTTGCCCACATTGGCAAAGGTCCAGAGATTGTCATCCGTGCGCTTCAGCACGAACAGACTTCCGAGGAGGTTTGGGAAATCCTCAATCTTGGGATCGCTGGACGCATCATCATTGTCCGAAGACAGACGACGCCAGGCATCCAGGATCGCGTGAGTGTGAGGATGTACGGCCCTATCAAGCATTCTGTTTCTCTTTGGCTTCTTTTTCAAAGGTTCGAGAGGGGAAAGGCAAAGTCTGGGCCAAGCCGTAAACGCTTTATCCACGGGTCGGGGGTATAAAAATGAGGCAAGCTTCGCGTCGTGGGGGAAGTACGCTCATGTTTAGCGTCTTCTTTGACGACTTTTCAGGGAGACGCCGAATGCATGTTTCATGGCGACACACTTTGACAGTTGGTACCGCACTGGTTCTGACATCGCTGGTCGGAGTCGCAAACGCGCAGAGTGACTGCTGCAGCAGCTGCTGCACGGGCGGCGAACACGATATTACGCCGCCGGGTATTTCTGTGCCAGGTCCGAACATTGTGTATGCGCCGGGTTCTGCCCGCGTAGGTACGCAAGTGATTGTTGGTGGCAGCTCGTCATCCAGCTCTTATTCTGCCAGCGCAGACTCGCGCACGGTCTTTTATGCCAATGGCAGCTATATTCCGATGGCAGACCCAATTCCGCAGACAACGCTCAGCCTGAATGTGGCTGGCAGCCAGACCGTTGAAGAAACGGTTGAGGAACAGGTCGCGGTTCAGGAAGAGATCTGCGTGCCGCGCATGATCTTTGAAATGGCAACGGTTCCGGTTCAGGCGACCTGTTTCGATGATACCGGTGTGCCGCATCCGGCATCCCGCGTTGATGACGCTGAACTCGTATCAACCGATTTCACTGGCGAGCTGTATCGCTGCATGGCGGGTACGAGCATGCAGGTAACGATCGGGGAAATGGTCAATGGCGCTGCCAGCTTCCAGCATGCTTCAAGCTTTACATGTGCGCGCGGTGAAGCGCTCGCCATGAGCCCGCTTGAGGGGCTGGTGTGTGCGCCGCAAATTCCACAGCGTGACTGTAATGAACGATCGCTGCTGCGCCGTTACGGCCCGGGCATCAAGATTGTCGAAGCCCGTGTGGAGCGTGAAATCTGTGAGCCTCAGCTTCAGACCCGCTATGAAACAGTTGAGCGTCAGGTCATGGTTGAGCGCGCATTGCCGCCATCGTCCATCACGCTTGATGGTGGCGTTGGCCAGTATCTCAGCGATTAAGTCAGCTACATGATCTTATAGAAAACCCCTTACGGTCCGCCGTAAGGGGTTTTTCTTTGTCTGAAATCAGGAGCGAGAAAACGTCGGGCAGTGGGTGAAACTGAAAACGCCCTGATCCGTTACCAGACCAAGGCGCCCCCCATCACACAACGCTCCGCAGCGTTGGTCCCTCCAGACGTGCGGCTTAGTCGCCGATTGTCGTTGATTGATAAGTTGAAGAATTGCCGATGGCAGAGGCCGCGCCAGAGGCGTAGCCGCCAAGGCCGGAATTCACATAGCCCGTCGCAATGACATTGCCGTCATTATACTGCGACGTCGAACCATAAACGGTGGCTTCCTGGCCGCAGACTGTACAAAGCGATGCGGTCGCGGCATTGCCGATGGCAGTTGCGCTGGCATAGCCGACACTGCCGTCAGAGACGCCGCCATTGAAGGATGCGGTCGCCTGAACCGTGCCCTGATTGTTCTGAATTGCATAAAGTCCGGTGTCAGAACCGATATTTGAGATCAGAGCAGAGTTCCCTACGCCATAGGATGTAGAGCCCGAAGAGCCTGTCCAGTTGGTGAGCGTAAGAGATGTATCGGCATCAATGTCTGCACCGTTATATTGTGAGACTTCTGATCCATCGCGGCCAAGCGTTGCATAGCCCCACTGATTCTCCACCTCGGTGCTGTTACCAGCCGCTGTCGCGGAAAGTGCGACGTTGGAAGCGTATGCGACGTTGGCTTCGCCATAAGCGTTTACGCGCGTGCCGTCTGCCATAGTCTGAACCGCGCCAGTATAGCTGGTCGTGGTATAGCCGCTCGCATAATGAGAGTTACCCGTTGCCACCGCACCAAATGCCGCCGCACCGGTGTTGGTGTCGACGCTCACAACATTAGCAGCGGAGACATCGGCATTGCCGGTCTGTGTCTGGAAGCCGCGATTCTCACCATAGGTATTGGTATGTTGAGATACGTTTGCGGCAGCAGTTGTCGTCGCAGAGACATCATCAACGACCAGCAGATCGATGGTTGAAGATGCGCTTACAGCTGCATTGCTCTCTTGAGTCACATAGTGAAAGGTCGAACCGTTAGAGGTCGAAGACGTCGCTGAGTTGCCATAGGCGGTCGTGATTGTGCTGGCGCCATTGCCGCCGCCGTAAACAGAGCCGCCCGTCATCGTCGTGTGCGCGTCCACTGTCCCATCCTGGGTCTGTGTTGCGTCAAAATCGATATCGTTGTTCTCAGATTCGCCAGACGCGATATTGCCGGTAGCTGTCGCATTGGATGCGGCGTGAGGCGCTGTGTCAGCGATTACCACGTCCATCGTGGCCAGGACATTGCCGAGAATGACCTGATCGATCACCACGACATCTGCGCCGGGTGCCGGATCTGGGAAATCTTCCTGCGCGAAAGCTGGCATGGCTGCCAGCGCGAGCAGGGCGCTTCCTGTCATAAGTCTCACTTTAATGTCGCGCATAAAAGGGCGCTCCCTGATCGAACTTATAAATCAGACCTACTGGCGGCCACGCAGCGCGCTGCGAAGGGCGCCGTCGCGATTCTCATTCCAGCGATTGGCTTCGTCACGCGTCGAGGCGTTGTTGGCAGTGATCGTCGGAGGGACCAGCGCGAAACCGCCGGATTGACCCGTCGTAGATACGTCTGGAGCCATACCGCAGGCATCCGGACCCGGCATGCCGTAAAGGTTCGCCGTCATCTCAACGACTGCACGTTCAATCACCGAACGGATCGCCAGCTGGATTGGCTCCTGTGCGCGCTCACCAAGGCCGATGTCGAAGACATTGCCATTGAGGAAGTCAAACACGCCGGCAGAGATTTCGCGGCCGATAATCTGTTTCTGATAAGAGATGACATCGACAACTTCGAGCGTCTGCGTATCAACGAGGCGCAGATCGAGGCCGACATTGATCACGAACATTTTCGCAGTGGACGTGCCGTTCAGATCTTCTGCGTCCTGATCGCCGACATAGGCTTCAAGGCCGAAAGATCGGATATTGTAGTTCATCTCTGTAATGCCGCCGACCAGATAATAGTCAGAGCCAGGGATGCTGCCTGCGTGGATTTCGCGGAAGTTCGCGCCATCGTCAGAAATCAGGCGGTTATTGGTGTAGGTCAGTTCGAGTTCTGAAACCGAGGTATCAAAACGCTCGACCAGGCTGACACCGGCTTTGGAGAAAGCCGAGATTGCCATAAGAGACGCGCCCTGCGTTACGCGGCGGCCGCCTTCAAGGTCAGCTTTGCCGGTATAGTCGAGGATGCGGCCAACCGCGACGCGAGGTGCGCGCAGATTGTTTGCAACTGCATAGTTTGCCAGGCAGTTCAGCGCATCAGAATAGGGTGTCGGGTTAGGGATCACCGGTGCGCCACCAATCGGCGCAGCATAGTGACCACCTGGGCCAGCAACCGGGCTGACGCAGCCTGCAAGAGCAAGTGCACCGGCGGACGCAAGCGCTGCAAAACGTACAGCTTTGCGCTTTGTCGTGTTGGCGATGCTAGTCATTGTTTGCCTGCTCTCCGTTCAGAATGGCTGTCTGGTTGCCATTATTGATCTGCGTGCTGTCGATAATGATGGTGTTGTTATTGCCATTGGTGATGACGTTCAGCTGGTTGCCGATCGCCATATTGTAACCGAGCATGCCGCTGCCGCCGGTGCTGCCCCATGCGGTGTTCAGCCCATTGCCAAGCGTTGAGTAATTGCTGCCGTTTACAATGCGTCCATCAATGATGAGGCGGTTACCCGCGGCGTCGCGTGTCGTTGGGTCATAAGGCGTTTCGGCCAGACCGAGCCCCATGCCATACGGGATTTCGAATTGTCCGGAGTATTGCGCAGCCTGCGCATTTACCGTCATGGCTGGCGCGAGGCCAGTCATAGCCAGCGTGAAGAGACCTGCTGAGAGTGTGCATACACCGTGCTTCATCTTATTTCCCCATTACGGAGCGACGTGCATCTGGGCTGCGGATTGCCCTGCCATCACCCCGCATCGTCATGCGAAGATTTGTTTCCGCATACAGAACTATCTGGAAAAGACGCATTTTAGGTTAAGAAGCCTGTGAAACTGCGCCGGAAGAGGTCAGAAATTATTAAGAAAATTTTTCAGGTGTTTCAGTCTGGTACGTATTTTCGAGGCTCAGATGGCCCGTTTCCTGACTTATCTGTAATATAGCGCAGATCAGTTTTCTGAGCAAGTTAGTTGTTTTTTTTCCCGAATGGTAAAGCCTGCGGCGCAAGCGCGCTGCGCGTTTTTGACCGGTGGTATCTGCGCGCGGAGCTTCCAATCTCTACTTTATAAAAAGGAAGGGAGAATACTATGTCTCATACACCACATGAACTGACTGAGGAATTTCCTGAAGCGGTCGAGCTGTTACAGCGACTGAAAACAGAAGATGCTCACTTTGCGCGTCTGGCTGAAACCTATCATGAGCTGAACCGAACAATTCACCGCGTTGAAAACCGTATTGAAGCGCGTAGTGAATTTGAAGAAGAAGATCTGCGAAAGCAGCGGCTCGCTTTGAAGGATGAGATCGCGATTCTGTTGCGTTCGGCGGCCTGACGCAAAGCACGTCTCTATAGCCGATATATATAAGAGCAGGGTCGGGCAGGGGGCTGTTATGTCGTCCTCACCGGCCCTGCTTGCTTAAAAACATGTTTAGGCGCACACTCTGTATATAAGGGCCCGCCAATGAGGCCTGACGGGAAGGAGCGCTCTATGAAACTCTACAATATTCTGAATGGCAAAGGTCGCGACGTGATCACCCTGAACGCTGAGTCTACGCTTCAGGAAGCGGCAACGATTCTTAACGACAGGAAGATCGGTGCAGCTGTTGCGATGAATGCATCAGGAAAACTGGCAGGTGTCCTGTCTGAACGCGATATCATTCGCCGAATCTCCGAGAATGGAATCGCCGCATTATCTATGACGGTCAGCGATGCGATGACGAAAGATGTCATCACCGCCACGCCTGATACCTCAATAGATGAGGGATTAGAGCGTATGACGGATCGTCGGATTCGGCATTTGCCCATTGTAGAAGGTGGCAAATTGGTTGGAATCGTTTCGATCGGTGACCTGGTGAAGCAGAAAATCTCTGCGGTTGAGGCCGAAGCCGAAGCGATGAAACAGTATATTCACGCTGGCTGAGCGATCTCTGAAAAATAATACGATCTTTCTATCGGGCAGTTGGAATGTCATAACTGCCCGCTATGACGGGCTCTTGCGCGGCATATCTGTCTCTTATCCACAAAGCCCGGCCGGGCTGTGGAAAAGAAATCTGAATTTTCTTGGATAAAGCGCTTGCGTTCATGTCCGAGGCAGGATTATAAGCGCGCTTCTTCAGTCAACGACGCCTTCCGGGCGGCCACTTATTGAGGCCGATACGAGCGTTTCTTTGACACTTTTCTGGACGATCCGGTTCGCCGAATTATTCCAAAAAGAAAGTGAAAAAAGAGAGTTGACTGGTTGGAATGAGGGGCATATATCCCGCTCCT